>Ga0206856_10084_pt2 | contig 31035 bp, 26 predicted proteins | sample Alteio_BWOrgCont_48_FD_152630 | JGI IMG/M metagenome (GOLD analysis project Ga0206856, IMG submission 152630) | Enriched cells from forest soil in Barre Woods Harvard Forest LTER site, Petersham, Massachusetts, United States -... | ecosystem: Environmental > Terrestrial > Soil > Temperate forest >...
GACTTGGCAGGAAGTCTAACCGACCTTGGTCTTGTTGATGAGTATCGACTCTACCTCCACCCCGTCGTGCTTGGTCGCGGCAAGCCATTCTTCGCCGGCCCCCGGCCGCCGCTCCGCCTTGTGACCAGCGATCTAATCGGCGAGGACGTGATTAGGTTGACGTACGTTCCTGCTTAATCGCGCGACTTGCTCGACGGATTGCGCCGATGCGTTTGGGTCCGAAAGAAGGCGCTCTTCTGTCGATGATGGATCTCGGCTTTGGTCTCCGCTCAGTCCGGACTCTAAATCGCCGGGGTCAAAGCACGCAGATTCGGCCGCAGGCGGTGACGGCGACGGTTTTATCATGGAACGGGTAGTCGAGGTCTGGCAATCCTTTGTAGGAGCGGATTGAGGGCGCGTATCGCTCGGCCGGGCAGCGCACGAGAATCGCCAACAACCGGACTGGTCTCGCCGCGGACGAACAAGATGGGACGAGCAACCCGAATCCACCGGCGAGCCTAATTGACGCCGTGCCGGCAAGCGGCAAGAAAGAAAGCAACGCTGCGTGTCACGTGCGGCTTAATCTCCGCGCAAACCTGCTTGAGCTTCTCGCCGAACAGCGCTCGCAACACCAGGGGGAAGAGGACCACGTCTTGGAAGAACCGCGTCGTTGTTGTCAGGTTCTCCGGGGCGAACGCTGGTAGCGCGCCGAGTTCGTCGGAGTGAGCCGTCTCCGCCAAAACCCGCGCCAAGCCTTCCGCTGCGTGCTCGCGCGCCATCCCGTAGACGCTGCTGGCCAAACCCGGAAACCGGCGCGCCTCGGCAATCGCCACCCGCATCAAACCGATGGCATCGCTGACCAGGATCCATTGCAGGATGGCGGCGCCCAGGTGTGCAAGACGTTCCTCGATCGTCGCGCCGGTCGGCGTACTGGCTTGAATGCGTGCAATGTTGGCGGCAACGCTCTGCGTCACCACGGCGGTGAAGAGCGCCTCTTTGCCGGGAAAACGGGCATAGATCGTGGGCTTTCCCGAGCGCGCGGCCTCGGCGATCTCCTCGACGCTCGCACCTTCGAATCCACGCTCGAGAAAGACCTTGCGGGCCGCCTCGAGAATGCGCTCCTCGACCGCTCCCGCGAGACCCTTTGGCGGGCGGCCGAAGCGCACCGCGGCGCTTCGCGCGGAACCCTTGCTCGTCATGACTGCCTCCCTCAACTCATTCAGTTTCATTGCGATTTGGCCAAATCCCGTCCTGCGAGGACCCGGGCTGCCTCCCAGTTTATGCATACCTGGACTGCTTGTAAACAGAACGGAACCGTATCGTTCCTATTGACTCGGGGGCCGGTTGCTCTATTTCTCCCAAAGAAACGACACGGTGTCGTTTCGTTTGTGAGGTCACGGCCCTCGCTGACGAGTAGGAGCGGCAATCATGTTCGAAGACAACGTTCTGGAATCTCGCCCGCACGCGCTGGAGGAGGTTGAAAGCCCGCAAACTGCGCCGGCCGTGGGCCGCGCGCCGAACGCCAAGTCCTTGAACCAAGGGGTCGAGGCGCGAGCTCCCGTTCGAAAGGAAGACCGCGGCGAAAGGATCGAATGGCCGGCTCAGACCGAGGAAGAACAGCCGCAGGCGACCAGCAAAAAATCCCGGACCAGCCTCCTGAAGCGCCGCCCTTTGGTCTACGCCATCGGAGCGATGCTTCTCGCCGCGGTCCTGGGCGGCGGCTACGTCTATCTGGACTATGCTGAGCGCTTCCAGTCGACCGACGATGCCTTCATCGCGGCGCGACAGTCCGCGCTCGCCCCTAAGGTCTCCGGGTACATCACCGCCGTTCCGGTGACTGACAACGAGCATGTCGCCGCCGGCGGCGTGATCGCCCGTATCGACGACCGCGACTACCGCATCGCACTCGATCAAGCCGAGGCGCAAGTGGCGGCGGCGCAAGCCAGCATCGAGAACATCGACGCACAGCTCCAAGTGCAGCAGGCGCAGATCAGCGCCAACGAGGCGCAGGTCGAGCAGGCGCAGGCGGCGCTGGTGTTCGCGGAGCAGGAGAACGGCCGCTATCAGGATCTGGCGCAAAAAGGCGCGGGCACCGTCCAGAATGCCCAGAAGTACAGCTCGCAGCTGCGTCAGCAGCAGGCGGCGCTGGCGAGCGCGCAAGCGACGCTGAAGCTGGCGCAGCGGCAGATCGAATCGCTCAAGGCGCAACGCAACAGCGCCGTCGCGAGTCTTGCGCAAGCCAAGGCGCAGCGCGACCAAGCGCAACTCAATCTGTCCTATACCACGGTGACCGCGGCCCAGCCGGGGCGCGTCGTCAACCTCAGCGCCGCCGTCGGCCAATTCGCACAACCGGGCACGAACCTGACCATGTTCGTGCCGGATCAAATCTGGGTCACGGCGAACTTCAAGGAGATTCAGCTCGACCGCATGCGGCCGGGCGAGCCGGTGACGCTCGCAATCGACGCCTATCCGGAACGTACCATCCACGGTCATGTCGACAGCGTTCAGCCCGGATCCGGCACTGCGTTCTCGCTGCTGCCGGCCCAGAACGCCACCGGCAACTACGTCAAGATCGTCCAACGCGTGCCGGTCAAGATCGTCATGGACGATCCGCCGACCGACGTCGCGCTCGGCCCGGGCATGTCGGTGGTCCCGACCGTTCGGATCGACCCGACTCCGTCGCTCTTTGAGCGGCTGAGGGGTTGGCTATGAGCGCCGCCGCGATCCCGGTGGGCGCTCCCGCCGCAGCGAGCGGCGCTGCCGCCAACCCGTGGCTGATCGCCGTCGTGGTCGCGCTGGCGAGCTTCATGGAGGTGCTCGACACCACCATCGCCAACGTCGCGCTGCCCTATATCGCCGGCGGCATGGGGGTGAGCGAGGACGAGGCGTCCTGGGTGGTGACCACTTATCTCGTCTCCAACGCCATGATCCTGACGGCCAGCAGCTTCCTCGCCCGGATGCTCGGCCGCAAAGCCTTCTTCCTGATCTGTCTGGGATTGTTCACCCTGAGCTCGATACTGTGCGGCTTTGCCCCAAACTTCAATGCGCTGCTGCTGTTCCGCGTCCTGCAGGGGTTCGGCGGCGGCGGCATGGTGCCGGTCGCGCAATCTATCCTTGCGGATGTCTTCCCGCCGGCAAAGCGCGGCCAGGCCTTCGCGCTGTTCGGCGTTGCCGTGGTGGTAGCGCCGGTGGTGGGGCCGACGCTCGGCGGTTGGATCTCCGACAATTGGTCCTGGCAGTGGTGCTTTCTGATCAATGCGCCGGTCGGCGTGCTCGCGATGGCGCTGATCGCTGTGCTCCTGCGCGAGCCCAAGCGCCAGCCGTCGCAGCACCAAGGCCATGGGTTCGATGTCATCGGCTTCATATTGGTCGCGACCTTCCTCGGTGCGCTGGAGGTTATCCTCGACCGCGGCTTGGAGGACGACTGGTTCGCCTCAAATTTCATCGTCACGTTCACGGTCATCTGCGCGCTTGCGTTCGTGTTGATGATTCCGTGGGAGCTGAGCCGCAGCAATCCGATGATCGACCTCAAGATGGTGGCGACGCGTCAGTTCGGCGCCTGCTTCGTGGTGATGCTGATAACCGGCGCCATTCTGCTCGCGACCACCCAATTCCTGCCGCTGCTGGTGCAGCAGAATTTCGGCTACACCGCCACCTGGGCCGGGCTCCTGCTCTCGCCGGGCGGCCTGGTCACCATGATGATGATGTTCGTCGTCGGTGGGACCGCGGCCAAGGTGCAGCCCAAATATCTGATCGTCGCCGGCGCGGTGCTGATCGCGACCTCCATGTACCAGATGACCAACGTCTATGGCGACCTCGGTTTCTGGTACATGGCGCGATCGCGGATGCTGCTCGGCGTCGGACTGCCGTTGATCTTCGTGCCGATCATGACCGCATCCTACGACGGCATCGCCCGATCCAAGACCGACCAGGCCTCGGCCTTGATCAACGCGGCGCGCAACACCGGCAGTTCGATCGGCGTCTCGATCGTCTCCAACGTGCTGACGCATCGCCAGCAGTTCCATCAGAGCCGGCTCGTCGAAAGCGTGCTCCCGTCGAGCGTCCAATATCAGGACACGCTGCACCGGGTCACGGATTATTTCGTGACCCAGGGCAGTTCGTTTCTGCAGGCGCAGCAGCAGGCCATCCAATGGATCGGACAGCAGGTGCAGGCGCAGGCCTCTTTCCTGGCCTACATGGATGCCTTCTGGGTACTGACGCTGATCTCCCTCGCCGCCGTGCCGCTCGCATTCACCCTGCGCAACGTCAAACTCGGTGGTCCTGTCTCCATGGGCCACTGATCTGAAAAGGAGACACCGTCATGAACGTTCAGGTCCAGCCAAACGGAGTACGATCGAATGCGGGCCGATAGCCTTCGCGGCGCAGCGAGGTCGTGAGCCCAGTTGATTGCATCTTTGAAAGTCAGTTTTCGAAAAATCTCTGTAAATTTCCTGTTAGCAGGGAATTCATCGAGACGGGCCGGTTCGCCGAGACTGCGTCGCCAGCCAACGAGTCGCCGGCCTTCAACGCCTCTTCGAGGCCGCCGGCGTCGAATTCACAGACGGCGAGTCGGGGCGTGAAGAGGCGAGGCCGGCTGTCACGCGTGCGACGTTGCAGCCTCCACCGAACTGATGAAAGACCGCCCCCCGCCCCGCCATGACTTCAGAATTGGCTCAGCCGCCGGCTTTGCCGATGGCCCATCAAGCAACGGGTTGCGATCCCGGAGCGGGTTTTGAACACGGCCGCCCGGAGCTATGACGGGGCTGGAGACCGCGCCGATGATCGGCAAGCCCTATCAAGTCCATCGCCAGCGTCTTGCGGCCTCGGCGAGGGGTGATCAACAATTCAAGGGACGACGCCCGTCCCCGCCTTCAGCGGCGCCTTGGGGGCACGTTTTCCTCGGCGGCGTATTCGGCGGCAGCCTCACAGTTCGGATCGACGAACCACCACTGAGAGCCGGCTATATTCTGACACCGCTCAATCGGATTTGTCGCAAACGCGGCAGCGGTGCGTCTCATTGGATCGGCCACGTCCGCGCTGGCCCCTGCATATGATGATGATGCGAATAAAATGACACCCGCGGCGGCTTCCATGATCAGAGCAGTTTTGCGCAGCATGGACTAACTCCTTTTTTGCGTCCGATGCGGGATGTAAGCGCCGGACTCTAAATATCCAATACGTCGCTTCCCAGATCGGGTTTCAGCCCTTTCCCGGTGACGTCGGGCGTCCGGCGCCGCCCCATGAACTTCATCGCGGCGACAATCTCGGGCCAAGTGTGGGCTTGCGTAACTCGTGCGCACACGGGTGACCATTGCCCAGTCAAGCGTCGGAGTCGACACGGCATTGCTTTTCCTGGAACATTCCGGGAACATCGCTTGCCCCCATCCGACGGGTCCCCAACGGACCACTACCACCCCGGCGGCGGCAGTCTGCATCCGCGTCGATCGGAACGCCTTCTTGCGAGGTTCGATCGCCGATCAGCATCGGCGGATCAAAGAACTTCCGCCTCATCCCAGGGGGTCACGCCTTCGCCTCGGTCTCTGGTCCGAGCAGCCCGGTATGTAGGAGGCTTCCGTCGTCAGGACAGCGCACCACCAACGCCAGGCCCATGTTGACATGGGGCAAAGCGCCTGCATCAAGGCGCAACTATCGGCATCGTTTTCAATTTTGCTTCGCGAGGCTCAGCGCCGGCAAACTGGCTGCCCTCCTCGAACCACGAACGCGGCGCCGGCGCTCCCCACAACGTCTGCCGCTGAGGATCCCGCAGGTTCCAGCGAATAGGCTCGTGATCGGGGTCCACAGTCTGGTAGTCCGAACAATACAACTCGATTCGGTTGCCGTCAGGATCTCGTACGTAGAGGAAAAAGGCGTTGGCTATGCCGTGGCGACCTGGACCGCGTTCAATATTACTGATGTGGCCGGTGGTCGCCATCAGGTCAAGAAAATCGATAATATTGAGCGGCGATGAAACCCAGAAGGCAATATGGTGCAACCGCGGTCCGGCGCCGTTCGTAAAAGCGATGTCGTGGACGCCGCCCTTTCGATGCAGCCACGCCGCCCACAATAGGTCGGTTTCCTCGGTCGCAGTGTATTCGGTCAGACGAAAGCCGATCGCATTGTAAAACTCCACCGCGGCGTCGACGTCATCGCTGAAGCAATTGCAGTGATCGATGCGAAGCGGCCTAGCGCCTCGAAAGAGATTGTACCTTTGATGAATGCTCGGCAATCGATCCATATGATGGTAAAATTCGATAGGCATGCCTTGAGGATCGACCGTGCGCAGCGTACGTCCCTGAAAAGGTAAGTTAACCCATTGTACCGGCAGATCTCTCTGGGTAAAAAACGCCGCCGCCTTGTCGAGATCTTCATTGGCGAACACTTTGAAGCCAATCACCTCGACAGCAGCCTCGCCGCGCACGAAGGCAATTGAGTGATGGCCGCGCTCCTCAAGGGCGCGAAGATAGAGCGCGTCCTCGGTCTCCGCGGTCACTTGTAGGCCCAGCAGATCGACGTAGAACGCCCGAGAACGCTCGAGGTCCGGCACTGCGTAAACCACGTGGCTTATGCGAACAATGTTGAATGGCGGATAAAGCACCGGTCTTGGTATTGGCATCGCGGTCATGCCCCGATCTTCGGGACAACATGGGAATCATAGGCGACCGATATGTTTTTGGTTTCCATGTAAAAGTCGAACGAATAATCACCGCCATCGCGACCGATTCCCGAAAGCTTCATTCCGCCGAACGGAGTCGGCAGGTGCCTTACGTTCTCCGAATTCACCCAGATCATGCCGGCCTCTAAATCGCGCGCCACTCGGTGTGCGCGCCCGACATCGCGGGTCCAGATATACGCTGCCAACCCATATCTTACGTCATTGGCGATGCGTATGGCGTCCGCTTCACCATCGAAAGGAATGACCGTCAAATGAGGGCCGAAGATTTCCTCCTGCGCGATTCCCATGCTGCTGTTCGCGCCAGTGTAAAGTGTCGGTTGCACGTAGTTCCCAGCGCCGTCCAACGCCCGTCCCCCGCCAACGACAATTGTTGCGCCGTCGACCCGAGCTCGCGTCGGATAGGACAGCACCTTCTCTACATGATCAGGATGAATCAGAGGCCCGACCTCGGTCGACGGGTCGAGCGGAGGACCGACGCGAATACGTCGCACCCGCTCAGCGAGACGAGTTGTGAAGTCATCATAAATCGACCGTTCGACCAGCGCTCGCGACGAGGAGGTGCAGCGTTCGCCGTTCAGCGAGTAAATCATGAAGAGCACCGCCTCAAGCGCTCGGTCGAGGTCGGCGTCATTGAAGACAATCACGGGGTTCTTGCCCCCCAATTCAAGATGCATCCGCTTCAATGTCGGCGCCCCTTGCTCCATAATCATGGATCCGGTGGCGCTTTCGCCAATGAAGGCCACAGCCTTTATGTCGGCGCGCTCCGTCAGCGCCTTACCTGCGGATTCGCCATGGCCGTGAACAAGGTTCACAACGCCTGGAGGCAAACCGGCCGCGGTGACGGTTTCATTCATAATCTCGGCGAGGATCACTGCTGTAAGCGGACTCCACTCCGCCGGCTTGTGTACAACCGTACAGCCGGCGGCAAGCGCTGGCGCGATTTTCCAGGTCGACAGCATGAAGGGCGTATTCCAGGGCGTGATGATCCCGACCGGTCCGACGGGCTGTCGGATGGTATAGTTCAGATGGTCGGTGTCGGGGAGAGCGAGACCGTCGCGGGCCCCGGGCGCCCGGTCGGCAAAGAACCGGAAGTTTTCGGCGCCGCGAAGCGCAGCCTTCGCCATGTAGCGAATTGGTTGGCCGGTGTCAGAGCTTTCGACGAGAGCGATTTCGTCGGCCCGAGCAATGATCCGGTCGGCAATCGCGTGGAGGATCTCCCGGCGTTTCGCGGCGGCGACGGCTCGCCAGGCGGGAAATGCCGTGACAGCCGCGCGCGCCGCAGCGGAAATATCTTCGGCGTCGCCGGAGGCTACGGTCGCTTGCGTCTCATTCGTCGTGGGGTCAAGCGTGCGAAAGGTTTCGCCCGAGACCGAGAGACGCCAACTTCCGCCGATCAGATGGGGAACTGTCGCGGACTTGAACCGCGCCATCGCTACTGTAGCTGCAGCGACATTGGACGCAAACTGCTCTTGGGCCGCCTTGTTCACTGCGCCGCCCGTTTCTCAACGCTATTTGCCGCCAGACGTTCGTGCAGATTGTTCAGACGCAACGATGCGTCATTGTCGATCTCGTGCACCTCGACCGAGAGGGCGAGTCCGGTACGAGCGAACACGTCGCGCGTTTCCAGCACCACAGTGTCGAAAACGCCCTGGGCCACGCGTCTTCGTGTTATTGTGTCGCGCCCGGGCGCAACTCTCAGGTCAACGTGCACAAAGGCGTTGGCGGGATCACCGTCGGCTATCACATAGACATCACGTCGCTCGCCACGAGTTCGCACCGCGCCTGCCTTGAAGACGCCCGACGCCAGCACCGCGTCATGGACCTTCCCAATAAGCGAACGGATATCGATCTTTTCCTCGAGATTGGCCGAGTATTCGACAACGACATGGGGCATTCCACTGGCTCCGTCAGGCGTCCGCCACGGTATTTCTGAGCGTCCCGATTTCCGGCACAGTCACTTCAATGACGTCACCGGGCTTTAGCCAGCGCGGCGGATCACATCGCGCACCGGCGCCGGTCGGTGTTCCCGTTAGAATGACGTCGCCAGGCTTTAGCGTGGTGAAGGTCGAAATGTATTCAATGAGCCTGCCGAAATCGAATATCATACTTGCGGTCGTATCGTCTTGTCGCACTTCACCATTTACCTTCGTTGTTAAACGGAGAGGCCGGTTGAAATCTATTTCCTCCGCCGGAACGATCCAAGGGCCGATGCTGCCCGAAGCATCGAAGTTTTTGCCTTGCGTGACGTTGAACTTGGCATGACGGACCCAATCTCGGACCGTGCCATCATTTGCCAGTGTGAGGCCCGCGATATGGTCGCGCATCCGGTCGCGCGCGATACGGCGTCCGCCGAGCCCGATGATCAGCGCAATCTCACCCTCGTAGTCGAGCTGCTCAGATTCCTTTGGCCTTAGGATCGGCTGATCGTGTCCCACCAAAGAGTCAGGGAAGCGAACGAACAAGCTCGGATAACGTACTGCTTCGCCGCCGTCCTTGTACTCTTCGTTGCGATTGACGTAGTTGACGCCCACACAAATTATTTTCTCAGGAGTGACAATCGGCCTCAGTAGGGCGACATCCGACAATGCCAAGGAGGCGCCGCCGGCAGACGGATGACAATTGCGAAGATTGCCGGACCGAACGACATCCAGCAACGATCCGCCATCGCCGCCGCAATCCAGCACATGGCTGTCCTGGACAAATCCAAAGCTCACTCGATCATCAGGGTGGCGAAAACTGGCCAGTCGCGTCATTGGTGTCCTACGTCCGGTACCTTTCCATTGTGAAGCGATCGAGGATCTGCACGCGAGCCTCACTCAAGGACTTACTACGAACCAACCAGGGATCCCTGTAAGTTAGCTGTAAGCCATTGCACAGACCGCGTCGGCCATGCCGGACCAACATCAATTGGATCCACTTAACGCCACCGCCTTTCTGAAGGAACGCCCCTCGCGTTCGACGGAAATGCGTCGCACAGCCTTTCCCTCCTTGTTTATCAGGCCGCAACGACGCAGCACCTCGTCAAGACGTTGCGCCACCTCCGGCGTCGCGGGCGCCATGGGAAGCCGATGTTCATTTTCGACCAGAAGCCCAAGGCGCTTCATCATATACTTAATAGGGATGGGATTGGTGTCGAGGAATGTCGCTTTGTTGACTTCGAAAAGTCGGTCGTGAACCAATCGCGCTCTTGCCAAATCGTTCTTCCACACGGCCAAGCACAACTCCGCGAGCGGACGCGGCGCTACGTTCCCGACGGCATTCATTAGCCCGCACGCGCCGAGCGCCATCATCGGAAAGCTTAGTTCCTCCAACCCAACAAATACACGAAAATGGGGACCAAATCGTATCATGCACTCGCTGACGAACCCGATATCGTTCGACGCATGCTTAATACCGACGAAGGTTTTCGAACGATCGCGCAATGAGGCTAACGTCTCAATAGTCACGCCCACCGCAGTTCGACCGGGAATATGGTACACCAGCCACGGAATTTCGAGACGCCCGGTTACCCCGATAAAGTAGTCGATCAGTCCACGTTGCGGTGGCCGAATGTAGTACGGAGTTACTATCAATAGTGCGTCCACCCCGACCCGCGCAGCGTGGGCAGTAAGCACTTCAGTCTCGGCAAGCGACTGCGATCCAGTCGCCGCAACAACCAGGATGCGTCGCCGCGCTGTTTCCACCGCCACTTCTACCAGACGATTGCGCTCCTCAATAGTGAGAGTGGACGGCTCCGATGTTGTTCCGTTGACAAGTATGCCGTGGCTGCCCTGAGAAATCTGAAATTCGACTAGTTTCGCATAGGCTCGCTCGTCGACTTTGCCGGCGCGGAATGGCGTCACCAGCGGAGGAATTGAGCCTCTGAGCCTATCCGTGTCCGGCACGCTTGCCGCCATGTTTCAAACCATGAAAGTGATTGAGCTATTACTTAACATGAGAACTAAGTAACGTCAACGACGCTGGAGAAAGTCGTGACGTGTCCAATACCGAGCGATTCCGACCTGGCGCGCGAGATACTCTACGTCCTCACTGTCGCGCCCCTGATGCAAGTAGTTGCGGCATGCTAGGGAATCGGTCTGCGCTTGTGCCAGTCAGTAACCTGCTGAAAGGCATTGCCTGCTTTGACCAATGAGGCCTCCCTGAAATTGGGACCTACCAGCTGCAGGGAAATCGGCGCTCGGCCGGCCGCAAAGCCGCATGGGAAGTTAATGGTCGGGTGGCCCGACATTGAAAAGGGGGCAGTAAACCGAATGATGCTATGGATCACCTCCTCATTTGTGCCGGCCATTCGCTTGATCGTTGGCGCCGGGGACACCAGAACTGGGAGCGCAAGAAGATCGATCCCCTTGAATAGGCCGTGGAGCCTTGAACGAAAGTCCATGAGCAGCAGCTGAAAAGAGTGATATTCCGTAGCGCTTAGGTTCCTTCCCAGCTGAATGACGTGAGACAATGCCGACCCGTATTCCTCGCGGTTCGAAGGATAGGTTTCGGCGTGCGCCACCGCAGTCTGAACGCCAGAAAGTTGCAAGTATCGTCTGGCGACGGCGTCCACGCTCGGCGCTTCCACTTTGACCAACTCGGCGCCTAAGGAAACAAACACCTCAAGGCCTGCCCGCACGGATTGCTCGACAACCACCTCGGTCTCGCCAAACGCTAACTCCTCGTCCAATCCGATTCGCAATCCATGAAGGTTGGCGCTGAGATCGGCGAGATAGTCCGGGACTGGCTCGTACGAAGCGGTCGGGTCGTTCGGATCTGCTCCAGCGATTGCGCCAAGAACGGCGCCAGTGTCGGCCGCGCTGCGCGCCAACGGACCGATATGGTCGAACAGGGCCGCGAGTTCGAAAACGCCCGCCCGGCTAACCCGTCCCCAGGTTGGCTTCAGCCCGGTCACGCCATTGACGGCCGCGGGCAGACGAATGGAGCCGCCGGTATCGGTGCCGAGCGCCCCATAGCATAGGCCTGCCGCCGTCGCGACGCCCGACCCGCTCGACGAGGCGCCGGACCAAAGCTCGCGGTTCCAAGGATTGACGGGCGCTTCGAAAACCGGCGGTCGATGCTCTGCGTGCGCGCCCTCGGTCAATTTCAGATTGCCCAGAATTATCGCGCCCGCACTGCGAAGCCGCTCAACTACGGTCGAGTCCCTGGAAGGAATGAAATTGCGCCTAAGGGGCATGCCCGCCGCCGTCTTCACCCCCGCGGTCTCGAATAGGTCCTTGATGGCGATCGGCACGCCATGGAGCGGGCCGCGACTTCGACCTCTCGTGATCTCAACCTCGGCCGCGCGCGCCTGTTCAAGCGCGGTCTCGGCCGTGACATGGACATAGCTCTTCAAATCGGAATCGACCTCATTGATTCGGCGCAGCATGGCCGCAGTCACTTCGACGGGAGATAACTCGCGCGACCCTATGCGCCGGCTTACGTCCAGGAGATCGAGATAATGCAGGTCCATGTCACGCCTCCTTCAATAAACGGACCATACGCATTTGAGCGAAATTCCGTTATCGCGACTCGCGAGATGGTCGAGTGACGCCAAAAAGGCCAGCGGCAAGCAGCGTAGTTGCTCCTGTGAGCCAATAATTCCACTCGGATCCGAACTGAAGGAACGGCGTCGCAGTGATTACGATCTGAACGAGAATTGCTCCAAACAGCGTTGCAATAAACGAGCCATGTCCCCCACTAATGCTGGCGCCTCCGAGCACCACAGCCGTTACGCTCATCAGAGTGTAATCGATGCCTAGACCGGCCATCCCCTCACCCACCTCCGCCGCAAGAATCAAGCCCGCGAGTCCCGTCAGGAGTCCCCCTAAGGTAAACGCGATGAGGCCCACCCGAAATCGACTCACGCCCAGCTTAGTCGCGGCGGACAAATCAGAGCCCAGGGCGCGCGCCTGCCGACCCGTCAGTCGACGAAAAAGGATCCACTCTAGACCAAGGCCCGCGATAACAGCGACGATGAAGACCGCCGGAACAATTGATACGACCGGGAAGGCAAGGACATCGAGCAGACGCTCCTCGATCAACCCAGCCGGCAAAGGCCTCAGCAGGAAACCAAAGCCTTGCAATCCGAAGAACGTCGCCAGTGTCACGACCATCGACGGCAGTCGCAGGCCGAAGATGGCGAGCCCCTGGATGAAACCAATCGTTGTACAAACCACCAGAATACCAAGCGAGCCGGCAACAATCCGCTCAATCGAGGCCCCGACTGGAACTGCGAACGACGCCAAAACCACCGCGAGGCCAGTGAGTGGGCCAACGGACAGGTCAAACTCTCCGATTAGAATGACGGCGAGCTGCGCAAACGAGACTAGGATCAGAATGCTCAGGAGCGTCAATGCCGGACCAATGCTGAGCGGGGACAAGAATTGTGGGCTCGCGGCCGTTGCTCCGGCGGCAACGAGCGCGATTAGGAAGACCAGGGCCACTATTGGCGAATAGACGCTCGACAAAACGCGATAAATCCGAGATCGTCGCGATTCCGCAGCGCTTTCGGCGGTCCTCGACACGGTCGTCTTCAGATTCGCCTCTGTGATATTGGCGTCGGTCACCTCTAGGTCGACAAGCTCTCGAATAGTGCGTCCACGAGAGAATACTAGGACTCGGTCGCAGAGACCCTCCAGCTCGACCCCATCCGATGAACACACAAGAATCGGAACTCCGGTCTCACTGAGGTCCCGCAACCGTTGATAAATCTCGCTTCGCGACCCAACATCGACTCCCCTCGTCGGCTCATCGACCAAAAGTGCGCGCGGCGCGGCTGCAATTTCCCGGCCCAGCAGCACTTTCTGCTGATTGCCTCCGGACAGAGTCGCCACAGGCGCCTCGATACTGCTCGTCTTGACCTTAAATGTCTCGACGGCGCGACTGACGACGACCCTTTCGCGCTTCGACCCGATTATTCCGCGCGGCGCCAGCATGGGCAGCTGTCCGACAGTGAGGTTCTCTCGCACCGAAAGTGGAAGAAACAGACCCTCACGATGGCGGTCGTCAGGGACAAAGCCAATTCGGGCGGCGCGCGCAGCTGCGATGCTCGACCTCCTCAGTGGTCGTCCGAGTACTCTTATCTCGCCCCCTCGACAGTTTTGGGCTCCCGCCAAGGCGCGAATGAATTCCCGCTGCCCCTGCCCTTCGACGCCCACCAGACCGACGATCTCTCCGGGCAAAATATCGAGGCTCACATGGTCGAAAGCTTCGCCCGATACCTGCCTCACCACGAAGGTCGGGTTCGCCTTGGTCCTATCGACAGGTCCTTTTGGAGGAAACTGCTGCGCAAGCGGGCGGCCGACAATGAGATCGACGATTTCCGAGGACGCGAATTCCGCAGCCCCGCGGGTCGCCACGAGTTCCCCGTCCCTCAAGATCGAAATGCGATCCGCAATCTTTTTCACATCATTGAGACGATGAGAGATATACACGACTGCCTTACCGACGGCTTTCAACTCCTCAATCAGTTTGAAGAGCTTGTTGACGTCGTCCTCCTGCAACGGCTCGGTGGGCTCGTCGAGTACAATGACATCGGGGTCCGTCGCCAAGGCGCGTGCAACCTCCACGACATGTCGCTGCGCCAGGGTCAAATCCGCGATCCGCTGGTCCGGCCACACCCGCAGCATCGGCGTTGCGACCCTCGCCATCAATGCCGAAATCTCGCCGGACGCCGCCCTAACCGCGAATCGCGGCGCAACGAGGCCGACGCACTCTGTCACGGTTAGGTCAGGAGGCAGCGCAGGATGTTGGTAGGCAATGGAGATTCCAACGCTGCGCATCGCCGATGCGGACACATGATCGATTGTCGCGCCCTTCACCAAGACCGAGCCTGCATCGGCACGCAGAGCGCCTGCCGCGATTGTCACCAAAGTCGACTTGCCCGCTCCGTTTTCCCCAACAATGGCATGGACCTCCCCGCTCCGAGCCGCAAAATCAACATCTTGAAGCGCTCGAACGCTACCGAAGGACTTGCAAATTCCTCTGAGCTCTAGGAGCGCCTCAGGACCACCCCGCGCCAAAGATTGGTCCCGAACCTCGGCGACTGTTGCGGTGAGCATTGCGTCAGCCTCCCCCATGTCATCCACGCCGACGTTGAGCGAATTCCGGCAGCGCGACGCCGGCAAAGACAATCCCCGCTTGGATAATGCTTTGCGCCGATTGGGGGATACTCAGCGACACCAACACCTGATCGAGATAGGTCAGAAAGATCGCCCCTACGATTGTCGCAACAACGCTGCTTCTCGTATCACCTCCAAACGTATTGCCGCCGACGACAAACGCGGCGACCGTTGTGAGTATGTACGGATTTCCAGCAAACACCGTAATCGTATTCAGCACGCCCGCCAACATAATTCCTGCGATTGCAAAGAATAGACCGGCCAATGCGTAAGTCACCGTACGGTACAGGCCAACACGAACCGCAAGAATATGCGCCGCTGGCGCATTGGTTCCCGCAGCAACAAATCTTCGACCGATCGTCGTTCGGGATAGGACGAGCGTAGTTGCAGCCGTCACGCCAATGAGTATCAAGAAGATCGTCGGCATCCCACCGACGCGGCTGTATGAAAACTCAATTAGCGATGGCGGCGCGCTGGTTGCGCCGCCATGCGACAATCGAAGAGCGGCGCCGAGAAGCAACGCGTTAACTCCAATCGTGGCGACGATTGGCGAAGTATGCAGCACAGTTACGGCCAAACCGGCCATTGTTCCGGCAACGATTCCGGCAAGGAGCGCCACTGCAACCCATAGAACAACAGAGAGATCGCCCGATCCTCTCGGCAGAGCGGTCACGATGACAAAGGCGACCGACATTACGCCAGCAACCGAAAGATTAAAGCCCTTCTGCTGGATAACCAGATGCTGGCCGATCGCGGCGAATCCCAGGATCGCGATGAACCGCATCATCGCCACCCAAGCAGAAAGCGAAATCGTTCCAGGCGCAAACGTCGCGCCAACGGCCAGGAGAAGCAGAAGCCCCAACAATCCGCGGGCCGTAGGCTGGGCCAAAATGCTTGTAATGCGTCGCGCGTCCATGCGATTATGTGCGCTCAAACCTTCGGCTTGCCCTGCCTGAACCCATTGAGCATACGCTCAAAGGCGAGCAAAAAAAGCAGATGCGCCGTCCGGGCGAGAGGCCGCCCGGACGTCGTCGATTTGTTGGTCTACCTTGGAAACAGCTTGACCAACTGTTCGGTAGAAAGCTGCGATGACGATCTCGCCACATCGGGCGGCAAGTTTGGATCGCAGACAGGCTGCAGCTTCGGATCCGTACTGTCCTCGGCGAACTCTGACTTGAAAATGGTGGGCTCGAGGTTGTCGATTCCTTCAGCTGCCGCAACGCCTTTTCGCAACGCCACGCGAATAACCCAGTTCCATGCGTTTATGGTGGCGATTTGGAAGTTTGGATTGGCGGCGTGCTCTTGGGCCCAGAAGCAAGATAGTTCATTTGTCGCCAGACCGGTCACCAGAGGAATCGGTCTGCCGGCGGCCTTGAAGGCGCGAAGCGCTCCCATAACGCCAAAGCCGTAGTCCGCATAGATCGCGTCTATCTGTGGATACTTCGCTAGAAGTGCAGGCGTTATCTTCTGGTATTGCGCCGGGTCCCAATTTGTAATGACTGGCGGCTCAAGTACCTTCAAGCCCGGGTTGGCGTCAAGGACAGGCTGGTATCCTTTGATTTGACCGCTCGTCTGCGGCGCGCCAGGAGACCCGCCGTAAACCAGGATGTTTCCCTTTCCTTTTAGATTTTTCGCGATCCACGACATCCAGATCTTGCCGAAATCAGCCTGCGAGGGCGTCGGGTTCGCGATCCAGTCAACGCCGGCTTTCCCCGGAAAATCGAGGCCCTGCTGCCACGGGACTACAGCCACGCCCTTCGCCGTCGCGTCATGCATCGTACGAAGCAGCGTTTCGGGTTGGTCCACGGTCACGACGATCACGTTAAATTGTCGCGCAATCAGCGACTGAATGTCGGAAATCTGCCTCTCGGGATTGCTCTGGGCGTCGGTGAACGTGACCTCGGCTATGTTCTTGCACTTGGCCGCTTCGTCTTGAAACTCGGCAAGAGCGAGCTTCCGCCAAGAAGAGCCGGCTATCAGCGAGGATGAAAACGCGACCTTGATTGGCTTCGTCCCGCAAAACTTGTCGATAGTTTGCAGCTCAGCCTGCGTGCCCCATTTGTCTGGGGCGACGTTCGCTTTGAGAATGGGATTGTCCTCCGCCCGCGCCGGCCCTGCGATCAACAGCACCGACGCAGCGCCGGCCACCACGTATTTCGTCCACGAAAGCGCGTTCATGTGAACCCTCCTACTCTAAGCCAGATTCCGTCTCCTTGGATTTTGATCTCCCTTATATGAGACCCGGGCGCCCGCTGGACAGCGCCAACAACTCGACGCCAAGCGAATAGATACCATGTTAATTAACGTGTTGCAATTGGTTGCAGCGCCTCTTCGCAATTTGTATTTTTCGCCGTCCGCGTCGCAAGCCTCAATCAATATTGGGGGCGAGAGTCCTGCCTGGAACAATGGTCTCATTCAATGACAACTCGCCGCCTCGGACGACCTTCAGGTAAACGCCGCAATCTATATGGCCATAGGCCTTCATCATGGTTCGCGGGATGTTCAGGTTGCGCTCGCCGGTCAAGGGGTCAACGTCTATTGCTGCGCAACGATCAATTCGCTTCGTCACCTCGAAGGTAACCCCGCCCGCCAGGACATGGCTGCCGACCCAGGAGAATTCGTCCCAGGCGGCCAAGCCCTCAATGTAGAGGTTGCCACGGAAGCGCAGCGGATGGACTTCAACGCCCATTAGGCGAGAGATGGCTCGGACGCTGTCAAGGTTGATGAGCGATACAACCTTTCCGGTCGACGTGTCCTGGAAAAAGTGCCCAGGGGCGGAAAGCACCTTCGCCGGCCCGCGCAGGTCTTTCGCGGAAAATTGGTCGAAAAACGATTCAATCTTCCGCTTTCCCGCCTCACTATCGAGGCGACCTTCCGCAACGACGGCTCCGCTACGGTGGATCACCAGCGTTTGCGTCTGGTCGTCAAAGCTGGTGCTAAGTTCCGCCAACCGCTCGTTTCGCATCAACATCAGAAAATTGATCTTTCCGATATGTCTCGGCGAGCGCGGGTCGAACCCGGAACTCCCGTTTTCGATGGCGTATGCGCGATCGAAAGGAACGACTTCGCCGGCGCTTAATGAGGCTCGCGACAACGGTTCCGCCGAAAGGCCCTTGACTGGGTAGCGATAGATCTGGGCGACTTTCGGCATCAACGCTCATCCGGCCGCTGAGGGCTGTTTATTCCTTGGAACGCGTCTTTCCGCCGGCGCCGTCGGCACGCCGACCCGCTTCGAAAAGCGACTTGACTGCGCTCAGCGTTGCTCAGTCCAGCTCTCCGAGAGCCCCAACCCGCAGGTACTGAACGGCCTTCCAATGCGATCACGCGGCCACGGTTGCCCCTTGGACTGCGCATTGTTCAATGTAAGTCTCGCCGCAAGCGCCGGCACCAGAACCGTGCAAACACCGTAGGGTCTATTTGGCGTCTCGTTAGGTCGGGAATGAACCAAAATGGGATCCCCGAATTCGCTCCATGTCATCTGAATATTGGTTTCGTACGCCGCAACGGTCTCAATCCAAAAGTTGCGCGGATCGCCAGATCTGCTGAATACCGCCTCCGCCACCGGGGTAGAGATGTCCTTGGTGTCGGGAGCGAGCATGCCCTGCACGGTTCGTTGCAACCACCGCGCCATAGCAATGTTGTCGGAATAGATGCGCCAAAGATCCTTGGTCAGTTCGCTTTTCAGAAAGAGGGCATGTCCCGGCCCGAATGGGCAGAAGACGGTGCGCCAGAAACTAACTTCTGAGGAGTTGGGATCACCATCCTTCTCGCTCAGTCGCATGAATTGATTTTCCCCGGTTATGACAACTCGGCTGTCGTCAACCGACGTCGCACCTCCTTGAAATTCGGTGGGGTTTAGCTTGCGAGAGCTGTTGGGCATGGTGCCTCCCAGGCTGCTTCTTGCGCAGGACGTCGACTCATAAACGCATCGTGGACGCTCGGGCTTGCGACCTCAGCGAACTGCTTCAGAAAAGTCGCCTCGACAAATATTACTTACCATGTTAATTACTTCACTCCGTTTGTCAACGGCGACGCCGGACCACCGCCAGAGTAAGCTTCGACCGAGCGCTAGGCTGACAGGAGGTCGGATTGCCCGATCCATTTGGATGCTCGTCTTCCGAGGATTGGCCTGTTCCGCACAGCCGGTCTCGGGCTCTTTTCGAAAGAGCCCGCAAGTTAATTCCCGGCGGGGCGCTAGGGCAAGGTTCCGCGGTTGATCCCTACCCCATCTTTATGTCGAAGGCGCTTGGATCGCGCATATGGGACGTCGACGGCAACGAGTACATTGACTTCCATTGCGCCTTTGGCGCTGTTCTGCTCGGTCACAACGATGCGCGCTTGCGACCGATTATTGATGACACTCTGAATGATCACGGATTGGTATTTGCAACAGCTCATCCACTCGAAGCCAGTCTGGCTGATCGTATCGTTCGCCACCTTCCCTCGGCGGAGCGCGTCATTTTCGCTTGCACGGGAAGCGAAGCGACTTTTCACGCCATTCGTCTTTCTCGCGCGTATACCGGGCGACCGCTCATACTTAAGTTCGAAGGAAACTATCACGGCTGGCATGACTATACCCAGTGGAGCGTTCATTTTGATACTGCGGTTGCGGGATCAAAAAAGGCGCCGATACCGGTACCCGGGTCGACCGGAATGCTTCCGGGTGCGGAACACAGTGTCGTGACGTGCGGATACAACGATATCGCGACCCTAAGAGAACAATTTCGGCGCCACGGCGACGCAATAGCCGCCGTAATTGTCGAGCCGATCCTCTGCAATTCGGGATTGGTGACGCCCGTGCCGGGCTTTCTCGAGGAATGTCGAAGATTGTGCAGCGAACGCAATTCGCTGCTCATTTTCGACGAAATCATCACTGGTTTTCGCCTCGGGCTTGGGGGGGCGCAGGAGCGCCTTGGCGTCACACCCGACTTGACGACGCTGGGCAAGGCCATCGCCAATGGCATGCCAATCTCGGCGGTTGCTGGCAGAGCTGACGTCATGGAACATATTTCCCCGTTAGGGAAAACTTTCTTCAGCGGCACCTTCTACGGTCATGTCCTTAGCGTAGCGCTCGCCCTCGGTTGTGTCCGCATTCTTGAAAGCGAACCGCCCTTTGACAGGCTCAACGTCTTGGGTGATACCCTCAGGGCGGGAATCCAAGCGGCAATCGATGCCAGCGGAGGCGCTGCTCAAGTCCGTCAATTTGGATCTGTCTGGACGCTTTATTTTACCGACGCGCCGGTCAACTCATTTCGCGACGTGGCTAGGTTCGCTCGAGGAAAGAATCACCCCGTTCATGTCGCCTATCGCCGCTGGATGTTGACCAATGGCATCTATATACATCCCCATTCGTTCCTACGCGGCTATTTAAACGACGCACATAGCGCCGATGATATTCAACTGACGATCGCCGCGACCCAAGGTTTCTTTGCTAAATATGCGGGCTCGCTGCAGACGAGCTTATAGGAGGAGTCTCGCTGCAACAGCGATTTTGCGCGGGGTTGTCGTTATTCTCGCGAAGCACGTTCCACTGCGCGCCGAGGTTTGTATCGGCGCCGGACTCGACGGCCGCTAGCCATCGACGGTTCTCCCGCGTATGCCTCCGGTTATTCACCCCATAACCCGTCGCCGGGCGCGTCGGCCGTTCATGCCTACTATCCAACAAACGCTTTGAACACATTCTCAGTTATTCTGGAAACATTGTTGTCATAGTTGTTATGCGCCAAACTTCCGCACCAAGTGATCGCTCCTGTCGAAAACACCGCGCCTCCGTTCGGCATTTCGAAATACACCATGTCCGCCCTAACATTGGCTTCCTGCGCCTCCACCGTGATGGGGGACAGCGCCGTAAAGTCCTCAATGGCGGGCATATAGAGGCGACTGTAGCCAGTCGCCGAAGCCAGCAGCAGCGCGTGAGGAGGGCTGCCGAGGCTGTAGTCTAAACGGTCAATTTCGTCTCCCGCAGCGCCGCCCAGAATCGACCCGAAGGCGCCGATCGTTTCATCCGGCGCGATCCCTTCAAAAATGAACGCCGCTCGCTTATCGAAACTGCCCGCCTCCCGGCGATATCCCGGCGTCGGAGCGTCATACCCCATCGCCGTCATCCCGATTCCTGCAATCATATTCGGTGGCATGCCGCGATGACGCCAGAGACCGCACAATTCGCCCGTTGAGCTGAGGTAACCCTCGCCGGGCGCTGAGTTCCACGTCCTCGTTCCGCTGTTACCCCTGCGGACCTCAACAACATGCGGCCGCTCAGGGTCGATCGCAGTCACCCAGTAGAAACCATTGCCCCCCAGATACATTAAGCGACCGCCGCCGCTGAGATATTGACCCAAACCCGTGAGCATTCGTGCGGTCCAATACTCCGGGTGAGTGCCAGTCAACACCACATTGTAATCTTTGATCAGCGGGCCACCATCCGCGTGAAGATCGTGATCGGTTATAACCTCATAATCGAATTGTTTATGCTCCAGCCAGTCAATGAGGTTCAGATCTGCCGTCAGATGACGCGATCCCGCCGTCAACCATTGGCGATACTTCGGCCGCATATTTGTGATCGGACGGAGATGCGAAGAGTAACAACACCCGCTTCCATCCGAATGCAAATTATAAAGCGACATCGCTAGCTCGGGATGCGCCAACAGATAGTTGTCGAGTGGGTCCAAGACCATCGGTCTTTTGCGGAAGACATTTTCGTACCGCGACACAGACGTCAGACGTTCATTGGCGTACGCGAGGTATGTTAGTGTGGGAGCAATGACAACTGCCCTCGCCTTCGAGCGGCCTCCCCGCACGCTAACAAAAAATGGGACATGGTCTTCATTCGCGGCGTGACGCAACCGCGCTGCGTAATACCCACTTCTTACCCCTGTAGGCGCCCGCCAGGCGAAATCCGTCTCCCAACCTGCATCCTCCAGGTCATCGTCGTGAAAGTGAATCGCCGCATACTGGGAAGGATCGCGGTTGTAATCGTATATCTCGGCGTTCCAAAGGTGACCGGTAACGGCTCGCATTGGCATATTGACCAAGCGACCGCTCAATCCATTGCGTCCGACATCTGCAATACTTGACGTGGAAATTCCAATTGACAGGTCCCACGCCGCTATAAGATCATTTTGGCCAATTTCCGAAGGCGGTTCGTTTTGCATCAGGCCTTCATTTTCTCGGTGATTCAGCGCGCGAGCAAACAACGCCGGCCGCTCGATCTTTCCATTGAAACACCCCGCAGCCGCAACACGATTGCTTGATACTTTGACCAAATTCGTCGCTGCGAAGAGCAACGGAGAATCGTTCTCAAAGGGACCATTTAGTTGGGTGCTCCGTTCGACAAAAGCGGCGGAACTTTCGAAAGCAATTTTCGCTAGTGGCGTTTGCCTTATCGCTATTGATCGCGTTGCGTCATCAAAGCTCGCGCTGACGAAATACCATTCACGACTCCGTAGCCGCCTTTCGGTGTGCACCCGCTCGGTTGTGCTCCCGTTGCCTAGCCAAACTCCGAGGTCGCCGTTGGCCCCCACTACCAACGCAAAGCCCCTCTCACCTGACCACTTGCTAAGCAACCCCTGCACTTCGCCCTTTTCAGGCGTCGTCGGAAAAATCCACATCTGAATTGTCAGGCTACGCAACCCGCCGAACGCGGCCTGGTCCCCGATGACCCCATATGAGCCTGGGCGGGTCTCTTGTTTGCGCCCGGGACGCTTTAGAATCGCTTCGACCTCTTCTTCGCGAAAGCCCGGACCTGATGGGTCTCCCCGGATGAGTCTAACGATAGAGACGTCGTATTCCGGAAAGTCGGTACTGACATGAAAGGCGACTGTTTGCCCCGGCGAAGCGCTTATCCTGTCGGCGTAGCCGATCATTTCGTCGGTCATTCCTTCACCTCGCTAGCCCTGGAGGCATATTGACGCCATTACTTTGGCCGCACTAACGGGCATTCCAACACGGACCGTTCACGTGGCGCAGCCGCTCTTATGCGGAGCAATGGACTGACGCAAACATCTGACCTGATGTCATCACACAATCACATACGCCTCCACGAGATACGTCGTAAATGTAACGATGACATCTCGCGCTCGCTCGACCATCTGTCTGCCTTCGGATGAAGCAAATGCCGCGACGCAAGCACCTTCATTGTCGAACCAAAGCTCGCTGACGCCATCGATCGGTAGGCGTTCGTAGCCCACAGGCGCGCCCTTTGGGACTTGGCGCTCGATGATCAAGTTCTGCCTATATCCGCGAACGCCAGGCAACGCCCGGGCTTGAGACGCGTGCGGACCCTTCCACTCGCTACAGAAGCGCTCTGGCGTGATGTTGCCTCGGCGCGTCAGCAGCGACATGTACTTGACAAGTGACTGACGGTTCGCAGGAGGGACGATTTCATCCTCCTGCACCAAGGCGATGCGCAGATCGCCGATGAAGTGGCTCTCGTCAGCGACCAAAGCTCGCCCAAGATCTGTCGCGATCGCGGCGTGCATCGCCGCATCATTGTCAAACCACAGCTGAGAAAAGCCGTCGTATTCTTCGGCGTCGCGCGGGATATCTACGCCCTTGAACTCTTTGTTCACAATATGATTTTGCACATAGCCGCGCAAACCGGACAATCGCCTCGCCAGTGGTCCATGACGTAACAGCCAATGGCTTCGGAATTCCTCGATGCTCCACTCCGATTTCTTTTTGAGAAGGCCCATACGAGTCAGCACGCCTGCCTCCCTTCATATTCGCGTATTGTCCGCCCTCAATTAACTTGTTAATAATATAACCGCTCGACGTCAATGGGGTTTGCACTAGGGAAAGGGTCCGCCTGGGGTTGGGGCGTTGCCTTTTTAGGAAGGGTTGCAAGGAATTGCTACAAGACGCAGGTGAATACGATTTTATCGTCGTAGGCGCAGGTTCGGCTGGTTGCGTACTGGCTGCGCGCCTGAGCGAGTCGGGACAGTACAGGGTGCTTCTGCTCGAGGCGGGAGGCGAAGATAGAGCATTTTGGATTCGTTCACCCCTAGGCTACCCGATGCTCTTCGCCAACCCTAAGGTCAACTGGATGTTTGACAGCGAACCTATGCCAGAACTCAATGGGCGGACCACTTATCAACCGCGCGGTAAGGTCCTAGGGGGAACAAGCTCCATCAATGGCAGTGTATATATACGCGGCCATCCTCAGGACTATGACTACTGGCGTCAACTCGGGTGTGTCGGGTGGAGTTTCGATGATGTGCTACCCTATTTCAGAAGAGCTGAGGATCAACAACGAGGCGAGGATGCATTTCATGGGGTTGGAGGCCCGCTCAAAGTGTCGGATCATCAAGAGACCTACGAACTCGCTGACGCAATAATCGCTGCGGGCGCTCAGGCCGGCATCCCAACCAATCGAGACTTTAACGGCCCCATACAGGAAGGAATTGGATACTACCAAACAACCACTTACCGGGGGAGACGCTGGAGCACCGCCACTGGATATCTGCGCACAGCGCGCAAGCGCGCGAATCTAGTTGTTGAGACCCGCGCCCATGCTGTCAGGATCAAGACTAGAGAGGGTCGCGCCGTCGGCCTCGAATATCTCGCCACAGGGGGGAGCAAGCTTGCCCGTGTGAGAGGCGAGGTGATCATCTCAGCTGGCGTCTTCGGTTCGCCTCAACTCCTAATGCTTTCCGGTATCGGTCCGTCCCGTCACCTAAGAGACATGAATCTGCCTGTCATTCTTGATCTTCCGGCGGTTGGCGAAAACTTGCACGACCATTTTTATATCCAGCTTATGTTTCGCTGCCCAAAGGCGATAACGCTGAATGACGTTTCAGCGAGCTGGCTTCGCAAGCTAAAGGCCGGCATTCAGTACGTCTTTCTAAGGAAAGGCGTGCTGTCGACCAATGGGGTCTACGCGGGCGCCTTCGTTCGGAGCGATCCGCGGTTAGAGCGGCCAGACCTTCAAATCAACATGAACGCGTGGAGTGTCGCCGAGCGGACCAGGGCGGGAATGATTCCGCACCCATTTCCAGGTTTCACCATGAGTCCGGTGCATCTCAGACCCCAGGGCCGCGGCTCTGTGCGGCTGAAGAGTGCAGACCCCCGCGCTGCGCCAGCGATCAACCTGCGGTTTTTGGCCACTGAATATGACCTTCGCGCAATCATCAGTGGAATTAGAATCGTTCGTAAGATCTCACAGCAACAAGCGTTGGCTCCGTTCGTATCCGAGGAGTTTCAGCCGGGCCCGAAAGTCGACAGCGATGCCGCTTTAGAGAGCTTCGTGCGCAGGCTAGGCTACGCCAATCTGCATCCGGTTGGATCCTGTCGGATGGGCAGCGATACCGAGGCCGTCGTGGACTCCAGGCTACGCGTAAACGGCGTCCGAATGATCCGTGTGGTCGATTCCTCAGTGATGCCAGCGATCGTTGCCGGCAACACAAATGCGCCGACCATCATGATTGCTGAAAAGGCCTCGGACATGATACTGGCCGACGCCAAAGCCGCGTGATATCAGAGAATAGGTGGCTGAGGCACGGGGGGACTATTAGTCCCCATCTTGCGGGGTCGCGAATCGATCGCCAGAGAGGGCGACCGTTCATCGAACACAGGTTGCGCCACGATGAAGAAAGATACCCTGGCGACGGCTGGAGCCGAGGGAAAAACGACGCCACGCCTTCGGATACGCGATTTTTCCCAATCGTTGCCTATGCTACTGTTGAGGGGCCGAGAGGCGGTGATGCGATATTTCAGGCCCAGCTTGCTGGAGCACGGCGTCACCGAGCAGCAATGGCGTGTATTGCGAGCCCTCAGTACTGCGGACGAAATGGAAGTTATGATTCTCGCGAATGCAACATATCTTCTAGCGCCGAGTTTGTCGCGTATTCTTAAGGATCTGCAACGGCGAGGGTTCGTGAAACGTCGGAGCGATCGACGCGACGCCAGGCGGAATCTCGTCGCGATCACCCAAAAAGGCAATGAACTCATTGACACCTTGTCTCCGCATTCGGAACTGGTCTACGCGGAGATATCTCGATGCTTCGGCCAGAAGAATTTCGAACTACTGCAAGGTCTTTTGCGCCAGCTTGAGTCCGACCTCCACAATATGCCGGCGAACCCTGGGATGCGCGCTCGTCCGAACGTGAAAAATGGCGAAGTGGGGCAGCTCTATCCGAGCCGGCGTTTGCGCTAGGCGCCGATTCGGCTGTCATTTCGAGATTGGCCCGGCGTCCCTGCGCTCGCCAGAAATCCATCGGCGCTCGCCTTGAGGATTCGTGCGCGCTCGGCAAAGGTGATCTTTCCCCGCGTCTCGCCGAAGGGCACTTCAATGCTGACATGCGCGTGTGCTGGGATTGCTCGCCAGATCGCGTCGAGGTCAAAGGCGCCCTCACCCGGCAGGCGTCGGTTGAAACGCGCTTCATAGTTCAGCGCTTCGCGGCCCTCGGGAGCCTTAGCGTCGCCATCGCACAACTGAATGACGTGAATCAGTTCAGGTTCAACCTCGAGGAGCTCCTCGACGCGCGTACCGCACCGATAGATGTGAAGGCAATCGATCAGTAGGCCGCCATTGGAGGGGCGCGCCTTGGCTACGATTCGCCTTGCCTTTTCGAGCGAGTTGGTCGACGCGGCCCGCATGTACTCTAGATCGACCGTCAGGCCGAACGGCGCCGCGGCGGCGCACAAGCCCGCATACGTCTCCGTCAATCGCTCTTCATCCGGATCGTTCCCGATCGACTGGATCACCTTGGCGCCGAGTTGGGCTGCTGCCTCGAAGCCCCTAACATAGTTAGCCGGCTGAGTGTCTGGTTTAAGCCAGATCGCCTCAATGTCGAGAACATGTAGCCCGGTGTCCCTCAGCAGCCCTCGCGTCTCCCGCATCATCGGCGTATCGCCAATTAACGGGTGTTGAGCTTCGCCTGCCATCGTCGGAAAGATCCGCAAGCAGACCGCGTCGAACCCTGCCGCCGCCGCAGCGCGTACGACCTCCGGCGGTGAAGCCTCGAGCATCGTCAGATGCGGCAGGGACAGAAGAGGCATCGCGCGCCCGGTGTCGATCTTGAAGGCGATTATTATCATGTTAAGTTAATTGCTCGAATGCGTCAAGACGGCGCGATCGGACCAATCGGCAAAGTGTAACAATGACGCGAGAAATCCGCGGCGGCGAAAACGGATTGACCGATGGCATTTTAACAAGTTAAATACTGGTGTGACCGTACTAGCCGCTGTTCGGGGGAATTGCATATTGGGCTAGGAGGCGGACCCGTATGAAGACGCTTTCGTGCGACGTGCTCGTGGCGGGCTCGGGGGTTGGTGGGTTTACCGCTGCACTGCGGGCTCATCACCAAGGTCTCGACGTTATTGTAGTTGAAAAAGAGTCGCTTTTCGGCGGCACTTCGGCCTACTCCGCGGGCATGCCTTGGGCGCCGGCCAATCCCGCTGCGAGCGAGAGGGGCGACACGCCACAAAAGGCGATGACTTACTTGCAGAACGAGTTGGGTAACCTCTTTGACCCACAGAAAACGGAAGCCTATCTCGCAAATTGCAACGCGGCGATCGGATTCCTCGAAGCGAATTCCAGCGTACGCTTCACAGCGCAGCCCGTTTGGTCCGACTATCATCCCGATCTGCCTGGCGCCGCAGCGGAGTTGCGCGGTCTTCTACCGGGAGTATTCGATGGGCGCCGCCTAGGTGATCATTTTTCAGAACTTCGCCCGCCGTTGCGTTCCATGATGATTTTCGGCGGGATGATGGTTGGTCGAGAGGACCTTCCGCATTTGTTCAACATCCGGCGTTCGGTCGTGTCAGCGCTCTATTGCGCACGGATCTTCCTCCGATACTTGATTGATCGGACCCGCTACTCTCGGGGCACGCGGCTCACCAACGGCAACGCCTTGGTTGCTTCTCTCGCGGCTTCGACCTTTGAAAAAAAAATCCCTCTGTGGCTGTCGTCGCCCCTAACGCAATTGATCACCGAGAACGGCGCGGTGACCGGCGCGGTAGTTGAAAGGAACGGTGAAAAGATAGAGGTTCGAACAAGGAAGGCGGTCGTACTCGCTTGTGGCGGTTTTCCATGGGACCAAGAGCTTACAGGCCGGCTCTACCCCCATCGAAGGGCGGGCAAAAGCCACGTCTCGGCGGCTCCCCGCGGAAATACGGGCGACGCAATCAGGCTCGCGCGGCAGGTTGGGGGCCGCTTTGACGACACTGCGGCGAATGGTGCGGCATGGGCCCCAGTCTCGTTGCTTCCTCAGGAACGCGGCCCGCCGGCGCCCTTTCCGCATTTCATCGATCGGGCCAAGCCCGGAGTTATTGTTGTCGACAGGCGTGGAAGGCGGTTTGCAAACGAAGCGGTGTCATATCACGATTTCGTACCAAAGATGATCGAAGCGTGCCAAGAGGATCAGGAAGTCGAGGTTTTTGTTCTCGCCGACCACCCGACTTTTCGCAAGTATGGTTTGGGCGCCGCACCAGCCGCGCCAGCGCCATTTCGCGCTTTCCTGCGCTCCGGATATTTGATGCGGGGAGAATCCCTCGAGCAGTTGGCGGAGATTGCGGGCATTGACGCTGCGGGGTTGCGCGGAACCGTCGCCGATTTCAACCACTTCGCCGAACAAGGCTCTGACCCAAAGTTCGGGAAGGGCGGGGATTCCTATCAACGATTTAATGGGGACAGAAATCACCGACCGAACCCTTGTATTGGGCCCATACGCAAAGCCCCATTCTACGCGGTGAAGATGGTGCCTGGAGATCTGGGAACCTTCATGGGCCTCAAAACTGACTGCTTTGGGCGCGTTTTGAGCGACGAGAAGCCGGTCTTCGGCCTGTATGCCGTCGGAAACGATGCCGCAAGCGTATTCGCCGGGCACTATCCTGGGCCCGGTAGCACCATCGGCCCAGCGATCACCTTTGCCTTTGTCGCCGCCAATCACATCGCCAGCGGATAACATCAAACCGCGATTGCTAGCCCCCGAGGCGGCTTCGGTGAAGGCGGGCTTCGCTCCCGAATCGACGCATGTTATCGCGTCACTCCGCTGCGCAAACAAGTCGAAAGCAGGAAGAAGGCGCTGAACTCCGGTTCCATGGTTGGGGACCGAGACAACGCAGCTTAAAGCGGAACGGGTCAGCCTTCGACGACATCGCAGACGACTAGTCGAAGCGACTGATCTCCAAGCCTGACCCGACGGGCACGAGGACGCTGGTCATTTTCGGTTTGGCCCGCACGGCTTTGGCGTAGCGGACAAGATTTTCGCCGCCAGGAAAGATCATGTTGTCGGCGACGATCATCGCTCCTGGGTTGAGCTTGGGATAAAACGCGTCAAGGCATGGCGCGTAGAGGTCCTTCCAAATATCGACCAGCACGAAATCCAGCTTGAACGGCAATTCGGCGATCATATTCAACGCATCGCCGACTTTAAAGTCCACGTGGTCGGCAAGACCAGCCTTGATCGACATTTCCCGCGCGTATGCCGACTTATAGCTCTGCAGTTCGATCGTCGTCAGGCGCCCGCTGGTCGCGCGCGCCGCCTCCGCCAGCCAGATGCCCGAGTAGCCGTAGGACGTGCCAAGTTCAAGAATCTTCGGCGCTTTCAGACTTCTCGCGAGAATGTTGATCAATTGGCCGGTTTCCCGCCCCACTGCCAGCAAAGCACGATCGCGCCAATCCTCTGCGCCCCCAGGCGGAGGCCCCTCGCGCCGACCTTCATGTTCCTCGCGGATCCGCTCGTGATAAGACTCGAGCACCGCCGTGACTCTCTCATCCATTCAAATAACTCTGCTCCGATAAAACCAAAACCGGCCCGTTCTCACCGTTGCGTTCATATTGCGGAGCGAACCTCGGCGGATGAGCAACGTTCAGCTCGGCGGAGAGGCTTGACCCAGTGTGTCGCTTTGATCCTTAGCCAATGCCGTCGTATCTGTAAGCCTCTTCAATGTTATTGTAAAAAGCTTGGTCCCGAACGCAATTTGTTCCACGATGACATTGCGGTGTCGACAGGCTGCGCCGAGCCTTAGTATGAATAGCGAACGATGGTGTTATCGACAATCGTAATCGAGGTTTCCTCCGCAAAAGCCCGCCCACGCGCCATCCCAAGAGGCCGGCGGCGCGGCTCACGGTGTGTTTAAAGGAGATGAGAAAAGCGAGCGGCAGACCGATTGGGATTGCGCGGGTCAATTTCCACCGCGGCTCTTCTAAGACCTATTGTGACTGTTTCTTGTCAGACTTACCGCATAGAACAATTGCGCACAATTTTGGGTCGGGGTATTCGCCAAGAAATTTCACGGGCAATGCCTGTATCAAGCCACGGCCCCGCGCGATTTGCCGCCTGTACGAGTGTGAGCATAAAATGGGACCCTTTCAAAGGTATGCGCGATGGACCAGCCAGGTTTGGACAATCGTCGATAGGACAGGAACTTCGGCTCATGCCAGTCGCTCGGACCACTCCAAGGACATATGCGATGAGTTATGCAATTCGCTTTCACAAACCAGGCGGCCCCGAAGTTTTGCAATGGGAGGAGGTCGAGGTCGGCAAACCCGGTCCCGGTGAAGCGCGCGTTCGCAACACCGCCGTTGGACTCAACTACGTCGACACTTATATCCGTTCGGGACTTTATCCTGCGACATTGCCGAGCGGCGTCGGCGCTGAAGGCGCAGGCGTGGTCGAAGAGGTCGGTCCGGGCGTGACCGACATCAAGCCGGGAGACCGCGTCGCCTATGGCAATGGACCGCTCGGCGCCTATTCGCAAATACGCGTCATGCCCGCAGATCGGCTAGTCGTTCTGCCGTCTGGGGTCAGCGATCAGCAGGCCGCAGCCATGATGCTCAAGGGCCTCACCACCCAATATTTGATCCGCCAGATCCATAAGGTCGGCCCGGGCGACGTGATCCTCTTTCACGCTGCGGCGGGCGGCGTGGGCATCATCGCCTGCCAATGGGCGAAGGCTTTGGGCGCGACCGTGATCGGCACGGTCGGCAGCGAGGAAAAGGCCGAGATCGCCAAGGAGCATGGCTGCGATCATCCGATCATCTACACGAAGGAGGATTTCCCCAAACGGGTGAAGGAGATCACCAAGGGCAAGAAGGTCGCAGTCGTCTATGACGGCGTCGGCAAGGACACGTTTTTGAAATCCCTTGATTGCTTGCGCCCGTTGGGGATGATGGTCAGTTTCGGTCAGGCCTCGGGGCCTATCGGCCCAATCGATCTCGGTATTTTCAGTCAAAAGGGGTCGCTCTACTTCACCCGTCCGACGCTTAATACCTATGCCGCCAGGCGCGCCGACATGCTGAAGATGGCTGGGGACCTCTTCGATGTTGTTCTCGCTGGCAAG
>Ga0206856_10104_pt1 | contig 30916 bp, 28 predicted proteins | sample Alteio_BWOrgCont_48_FD_152630 | JGI IMG/M metagenome (GOLD analysis project Ga0206856, IMG submission 152630) | Enriched cells from forest soil in Barre Woods Harvard Forest LTER site, Petersham, Massachusetts, United States -... | ecosystem: Environmental > Terrestrial > Soil > Temperate forest >...
TCCCAACTCCTACGGACTGATAGACTGTATCTTGCGTGAACCCAAATACGCCCGCTTGTGAAACATAATGTTCGAAAGTGCAAGGGCTGACCAAAGTGCGTAGATTGATCTTCTCGCTGAGCTGATATTCAAGCTCAGGAGAAAGGCCAAAAGAATACTGGCTCTGATAATCTTGAACGTTCGAAACGTAATTTGCAGTTCCAGGGGTTCCTAATGTGCCAGTTTTATTAAATGTCTGGAATTGAACGAAAGCCGATACACCGACCGAAAGACCAGTGGACCCGATTTCATACATATTTTCTTGATCGACATTGAGCTGCTGTGCAAAGCCCAGTGCAGTTTGATCAGCCTGTGTCCACTGCATGCCTTGAACCTGCAGCACTGACTGAATTCCAGACCATTTGTAGATGTATTGATAGACGACATACGGGTTCATCACGTCAAACAAAGTCCCATTATAATTTGTAGGCCCCGTCGGCGTGAGTGGAGCAATCCAGCGAATCCCGATGCCGGCCATTAGACTATTCTTCACATCCAGATTGTACTTCACCGAGATAGCACCATCTAAATCTGATTTAATCGTGGTTCCAGACGCGTCCGAGATATTAGGACGATCTTGAGACAACGGGGAGAGGACCGTTCCGCCGTTGTAATTGAATTGAGATGCAATGGACCACAACGACGTGGAGCCCGACAAGGCTCTCAGATTGTTGTTGGTGATCAGATCGTCGACAGCTGCAGCAGGAGCCGCGTTATCTGACGAAGTCGCCGTGCTAGTTTTACCACTCACCGAATTCGACTGATCCGCAGGCACTACGTCAGCCGAGGCCGTCAGCGAGATACTGACAAGGGCCATTGAAACCACAACCCAAACATTTAGGTTTTGGCTACGAACGTTCTTACACAAAAGCAGTGAATTCGATAATTTTTTTGTCATAGGCGTTAGCACTTACCACTTCTTGTTCAACAGTAAAATGAAATATTTTAAATTGATGAGCTTATTGTGGGTTTATTATTTGGACCGGAACCAATTACATCACTATTATGTAATCTAGCGCTTATAGAATTAAATATTCGACCTCTATTTCTAAATAAAAAAGGTCTGTAACACCCCTAAAGGCATTACAGACCTTAACATAAGTAGAAAACTAGATACGGCGTGAGCTACACATAAAAGCTCACGTTTGCTATTAGACCTTAATTAAAAGTCAAAAGCGGAAACGGTACGGACAATTCGGCAATCCGGTGCGGTAGCTGCACAGTTATTCAGCGCCGATTGTTCTGCATCGTACTGACTGTCGTGTAGACCGCTCGTCCCAGCTGCGCCGGTTCCAACAGCAAGTGAAACCCAACCGTTATAGGTAAAAGTTTCGACTAAACCGCTGTTGCCGTTTTCGAGTGAGTAAACGTCCGTGCCTTCACAATTCTGACCGCAGAACGAGAGAGCTGCTGCTTCAGCATCAGCGCGATCATTTGCTCCACGAGAGGAACCAAACGAATGCGTTGTCGGATTGTAAACGATCACTGCCCAGCCGCCAGCGAATGCCGAAGCGGAAGCCGTCATCACCAAAGAACAGATCACTGCCAATTTAGCGCTTGTTAGTTTAAACATTTGTATCTCCTTAAGTTAGTTAACGATTGAACTTACAGTATTCGAATTATTTCGAAGACGGTTTCAGGTTGATGCCGAAAGAAGGCAGAATCTGATCGCGAAGAACTGCAGAGGAAGGCATCCCGTAGGCTTGAGCGCCACGTTCAACCAACGCATCTACTGCGCTTTGATCTTGATTCTGAACGAGCTGAGCAACAGCTGCGTCCACTTCAGCGCGTTTGATCCCAGCAGAACCCAAAACAGCAGTCGTGAGAGCTTCACGATCTTCGTCGGTCATGTTGCCGTTCGCGTCCGTAACTTGGTTCATGCGATCTGCAAGCTGAGTCAATTGGCGAGCGGACTCGATGTTCATCGAGTACGAACTTGCCAACGTCTGAGCGCGATTTTCGATAGCTGCCATCTGAACGTCAGCTCTCTGAAGATCGACGTCTTTGGTGCCTGCGTCGATCGAATTGCCGGAACATCCGTCGCTGCCGCAAGATCCACCTGAGCTGAAGCTATCGCTGCCGCCGGAACTTCCACCCGAACTGCTCGTCGTGTTTCCACCGCTGGCAATCGTGTTTCCACCGCTGGCAATCGTGTTTCCACCGCTGGCAACTGTGTTCCCACCGCTTGAAACTGTGTTGCCACCGCTTGAAACCGTGTTGCCACCGCTTGAGGAAACTACTGTGCCACCGCTAGAAGATACAACCGTTCCGCCGCTTGAACCGCCGGAAGAGCCGCCGCTCGAGAGATAGATAGTCCCGCCGGACTCAATGCCCCAGCCCAATCCAGTTCCGCAATAGTCATTGAGGAAATTACAGAAATCGATCCCATCATAATAACCGTAGTATCCGCCGACGAGGATGACGGCTGGATTCACGATTCCGTACGCGATACCGGTTCCGCAATATCTATTCTGATAGCTACAGAACAAGGCACCTTTGTAATAACCTTGAACGCCGCCGACGGTCACAATCGCCGGGGTCGTGATCACTACAGCGGGAGCCGAGCTCTTGTGGGAGCAGCCAGACGCCATAGCAAGGAGTGTTAATCCACCTACCAACATTAAGTTCATATTATGTTTCATTTTTTTCCCTAGTTTTCCAGTTTCCGCGGCACTTTACAGAAGGAACACCCTGCTGAGAAATGATGCGATATGTTAAATAACGCACTACACCAACACTTTCAGGAACACAACTTAAAAATAACGCTATGTCCTATTTATTTTTTTGCGGGACGAACTCCGTCCACATCCGGAGAGCTCACAAAGGAGGAAACCGATCGAAGAATCGTGCAATTGGTGGCGACGCTATTACAGTTAGCGAGAGCAGATTGTTCTGCATCAGCCTGGTTGTCGATTCTATCGCTCGTGCCGTACCCACCGGTACCCGTCGCAAGAGCCACCCAGCCGTCATAGGCGACAGCCTCAATTAAACCGCTGTTCTCCTGCTCAAGAGTATTCACGTCGACCGAAGCACAGTTTTGGCCGCAATAATTGAGTGCGCCTTGCTCGGCATCTGCGCGAGAGCTGGCCCCATGGAGTGAGCCCCACGAAGCAGTCGCTGGATTATAAACGATCACGGCCCATCCACCATTTGCTAAAGCCGTCGTTGATAAAAGCATCGCGATTGAACCTACGATCGTCATTCTTACATCAGCTAACTTAATCATTTTTAACTCCTTTATTTAGAAACTATGTAGTTTTAGCAAAGATCGAAACGCGGCTCCTAAGGGCATTGCTCTCGAGAGCCGCGTTCCGTTATGAATATAAGGTCTACTTAGTGAGCCGCAGCGGGAGCCAAATTGATGCCAAATGAAGGCAGAATTTGATCCCGAAGTACCGCAGACGAAGACATCCCGTAGGCTTGAGCACCACGTTCAACCAACGCATCCACCGCACTTTGATCTTGGTTTTGGACCAATTTGCCCACGGCTGCAGTCACTTCGTCGTGGCTGATCCCAGCTGTGCCTAAAACCGCCGTCGTGAGAGCTTCACGATCTTCGTCGGTCATATTGCCGTTCGCGTCTGTGACTTGGTTCATGCGATCTGCGAGTTGGGTCAACTGACGAGCCGACTCGATGTTCATCGAGTATGAACTTGCCAATGTCTGAGCGCGATCTTCGATGGCTGCCATTTGAACATCGGCTTTCTGCAGATCAACGTCTTTGGTAGCTGCGTCGACTGAATCACCGCTACTTCCGCTCGAATAGCTGCCGCCACTGGAGTAACTGCCACCGCTCGAATAGCTACCGCCGGAGTAACTCCCGCTCGAATAGCTACCGCCGGAGTAACTCCCGCTCGAATAGCTGCCACCGGAATAACTCCCGCTCGAATAGCTGCCACTACTAGACGGAGCTACATAACCACCGCTCGAATAACCGCCACTGCTAGACGGAGCTACATAACCACCGCTCGAATAACCGCCACTGCTAGACGGAGCTACATAACCACCGCTCGAATAACCACCACTCGAGGTCACAGGTGTGCCGCCGGAATAACCACCACTCGAGGTTACAACCGTTCCACCACTCGAAGACGGCGCCACATAACCGCCGCTTGAAGTCACAACGGTTCCACCGCTGGAACCGCCACTCGAGTAATAACCGCCGCTGGAAACATAAGTCGTTCCGCCCGAGCCGATACCCCAGGTTAAATCTGTGCCGCAATAATTATTGACGTAGTTACAGAAAAGTCCGCCATCGTAGTAGCCATAGTATCCGCCTACGACGATAACTGCAGGCGCTACGATTCCGTACGTCGTTCCGGTGCCACAATAATTGTTTTGATAGGTACAAAAGATAGACCCCTTGTAATAACCCTTAATGCCACCGACCGTCACGATAGACGGTGTCGCTACGACGACAGCTGGCCCCGAATTGTTACTTTTGTGGGCACAGCCTGCAGTGACCACCAGCGACAGGCTACCGAGCCATAATACTTTCATTCCAGTTTTCATTTGAACTCCCTTTAATTTGGTTTCTATTTATTTTTCACATTCGAAACTGCGAGGGGTTCACAGCATCAAATGATGCATTACGTTATTTAACGCATTACATTATTAATTTTTCTCTTTCAATTCTTTTTCGAGAGCTAAGAACTTTAAAAAGCATTTTTTCTCAACGCCCGACCCGTTGTGCAAGCCCCAGTCCGAACGTGCCAGCTCATAGAAAAAAAACAAAGACGACCATAAACTTTATTAGTTCCAGGCTGTTAGCGTTTAGATTGTTTTCGAAGAATGATTTTCAGCGGAGGCAAAACGCCTACACGAGGGCCATAATAACCCCACCTCGAAACCTCTTAACGGTGCGAAAGCACACCGAAACCGTAAAGTACGACAGAACTTTGAATAAACACTCCGCGTCACATGAGGGGTATTAGGGCTTCACTACCAGAACCTGAACCCCACCCGTCGATCCGGCACAGATCAGAGGGAGCGCAAAAGATTCCGCGCCGTCGGTGAATTGCACCGGCGACATCTGTAAACATCCATCCGGGATCAGCAACGAATAGCGCAACGGCTTGATCAGTCCTTTTTGATCCGCGTCCCAGGTCGCGACCGCGACTTGATTGCCGCGCACCAATGTCGAATCCACATAGACCCCCGGGCGTGGAGCGGCGGCATTGCCGACAAGCACTGGAGTGAGCATCTGACTGAACTCTTGTCCAGGAAAACTCGAATCTCGCTCGATCGGAAGCGTCGCCATTTGATCGCCTTTGTATCCGGCAAGGTTAAATACAGTTTCGAGGAACCAATATTTTCCCTCGCTGCCGAGATCGAACGTGCCCTTAAGACTCAGCACTTTATCTTCGGGGCTCTGATAAGAAAACTCACTTCTGCTCATGACCTGGCCATTCGAATCAGTCCAAGTGAGACTGCCGTGACTTGTGTCGAAGAAACTCAAAAACCCAGTCGTTGTGACGGACGAATTCAGATCGAAAGTCGTGTCAGCGAACGCCGCCGTATCGATGAAACTCCAATCCGGAGCCGGCGCCATCTGCTTCGAAAAGTCCACGCCTTCAATCGATTTCAGATCCAGTATCACCGTCTTAGCACTGAGATCACTGCCCATACTGATCATGATACGATCATGACCCACGATCTGTTCGGCGACACTCGACGGCAGAATATTCTGCAGGATCGCACTCGGATAAGTGGAACGAAAAGTAGCATTGTCCAAAGCTTTGAGAACGAGCTGCACACCCGTGGTGGCCGGAGCTCCAACTGGAGCAGAACTCGGCACAAGATAATAAAAGTGCATTGCACTCGCCCCGCGACGTGGATCAAGCTCCGGAAAATCATCTTGAACCGGCAAGTTCCCTTGAGCTAAAAAACTCGGAAGCAGCTGTCCATTGCCCTGAACCCATGAACCCGGCTGCGCATAGTTGCGCTCAGCCGCCGTTTGCATCCCCGGATTTGGCACCTGCCAAGCCGAAGCTGCGGCGTTGCCGCCAAAGAAGGGCTGAAACTTCGAGTCCATGAAATAGAACTCCCAATATTGATTCGGCGTGGTCGAACCCGGCAACTGATCATAGCCGATAACCACCCAATCTCGAGTGCCATCCGCATTCAGGTCCATGTGGATCACTTGCTTGATGTACTGAATGCCAGGGATTTTAATTCGACTCACGGGGGTCGCCGACGTCGGATCAAAAAGTTCGAGCACACAGCCAGACGCATCTCCCAGCAGCTCCTGGAAATATCGAGGCAAACCGGCCTCGGGTGGATAAGAGTCCACCTGACTGACTCGCGAAAAAGGATGCCCATTATTGCTGACCATCCAGTCGGACGAATTCACACCCGTAACAGTGATCGGAGGATTGCCTTTGATATTTTCCATCGCACGTACGCCGATGGTGTCTAATATAAAATCTCGCGGCGCCAATCCGGTTGCCTTCATGCTGGAGTCTGAGATTTGTACGGAGATATGAATCGCCGAAGAATCATCCAAAGAAGTAAATTTGTAACTCCAAGGTATCGAAAAACTTGCACCCGTCGCTAGAGTCGCCAAGCTGAGTGTCCCCGCCTGAACTCCGTTAACCAGAACCTGAGCTTCTACATTTTGAGCAGTTTGCCAAAGATTACGAACGGAGATCTGCCCCTGAGCTGTCAAGGTCGTCTCATCGACACTCACTGCATCGATCTGCTTAAAGTCCGGGAGATAAACAGGCTGGGGTTGAGCATCGAGCGCACGCTTCAAATTCACAAGACCGTACAAAGAACTATTGGCCGAAGGAAGCGCACCTGCAGAAACTAAAACCCGCGCCTTGAGTTCATCCAAAGTCATCTGCGGATACGCACTTTTCAGAGTGGCAGCGATACCTGCGACATACGGCGCGGCCTGACTGGTTCCGCTTAAAAGTTCATAACCGTTGATGCGAAGAATTTGTGATTCGACTTGTCTCGAGTACGTACTCAAGATCCCGTCACCAGGGGCCAATACGTCAACCGTCCCGCCAAAATTTGAAAAGATCGAAAGAGCACCCGTGTTACTGATAGCTCCGACGCACAGGACTCCTTCGTAAGCACAGGGGTAGGTCGTTTGTTCTTTTTTGTCGTTCCCTGCGGAGACGACGATGAGAACACCCGCTTTCACAGCGTCTTGAAAAGCTTGCTGCGCATTCGCAGTGTCGACTATTTTGGGCCATCCTAGACTCAAGTTGATCACCGACGCGCCGTGGGCCGTTGCATACCGAACAGCGTCCGCCGTATAATCCGAAATCAGTTTAAAATTCGGATGAGATGGATCCGGAGATTTGGGATCCATGTACGTAAAAGTCTGTGCATGTGGATCGCCATCGGGCCACAAAACTCGTAACGGCAAAACGCTCACGCTCGGCGGAGCCACTCCAGCGACCCCGATGCCATTATTCGCGTTCGCAGCGATGATCCCGCTCACGTGCGTACCGTGACCGTATGGATCCGGTACGATCGGAAAGTTTGTCAGAAAATCAAATCCACCCGTCGCTATCCGACCAATCAGATCTGGATGCCCCGGATCGATCCCCGAATCAATCACGGCGACAGTCACCGGATGAGTGGCTAACGTAGAAACTTCACTCTGCGCATCTTCCCAACCAATATCCATCCCCGCAACACCGGTCTGCTGGACCGTGTGAAGAGCATCCACTTCAATCATCACAGTCTGGGTTCCATCGTTTTTGAGAGCCCATTGACGGGCAAAAAACGGGTCGTTTACGCCTGGTGCTTGCGTGACCGGCGTGGCACTGGGATTCGGCGTCGGCGATGATCCATCAGCGAACGCAGCCCAAGACAGTGCGGAACATCCTAAGACGAAAAGAAGTGAGGATGAAAATTTCAGATTTTTCATTTAGAGAACATCCCTCATCCACGACATATTGAACTCGCCGCTCTGGACTCCCAGAATATTTTGAGCTGAGTCCACTGGACCATTCGGATTGTTGTTATCCGACTGACCAAACGTATTTGAAGCAATGGGCTGGGCCGAAGAATCTTCTGAATTCGTTTTGAACCCAGACAAACTCGCCGAAACATAGACGTGATTTGAGCCGCCTGCAAGCTGAACAATATCTTGAAAGGCCATAAATCCCTCAAGGTCATTGATCATGCTCATGATTCTTGACCCCTGACTTTCGGGAGAGCTCCGGTCATTTCTGCCATATTGATAATCGTCCAAAGCTTTTCGGAATCCCCAAACACTCATACAAGCTTGACGATTGAAATGAGGATGAACTTTGAGCGAAGTCGTATCGCGACTGAACGGTTTATAATCCGAACTATCGCCGCAATCATAAATGAGCTGATACTTCGTAATGAGCGCAGCCTCGGCATCGGGAGTCATTGAGGTGATTCGATCGATCCCAGACTGATATAAATTGATCCCCAATTGAAGCTCGTACATTTTGATATCGGTCGTGTCGCCCAAAAAACCTTTCGGATACAAAGTAAATCCATACTTGGCACTGAGAGAGTCTGTGAGCGTTACGATATCGGCACTCTCCATATCCCAACCCTCCCAACGATAGGAGACGCGGACATAGGGCTGACTCAAAACTTCGGCTCCTCCACTCTGAGTCGGCGCCCCCACAGCTCCTTCGAAGATCACGTTGCGGGTTTGCGAATCACCGTAAAACGTTTGTCCGGGATTCGAGTTCGTATGTGTATCGATTGAGTAGGTCGAATTCTTCATCAAAAACTGAAGTAAAAATGTCGCGGCATTAGTCGCAAGCTCCTGATAACTATGCCCCGTTTGTTGACCGTCTGACATCTCAATATACTTGCCCTGATAACCGTCTCCGAGAGTGACCGTGATATTCGAGTTCGTACTCAGCCCACGATAATTGTAGTGGAAAAACTGAAATGAACTAGTCTCATCCGTAAAGCCAATATCGATTTGAATTGGACGAAGATGAAGCTCATCCGTCAAAGAAGACACTGAACCCGTTCGAAACACTTTTGTCAGTGCCGCTGCATTCGCGTAGAGGCCCGGATTGTTCTTAAGATTCGAATCAATATTCACACTGTAGATTTCAGAATGGCCGGTTCCAGTGACTCCCTTAGCACTCATATTCACAACAGGAAACGTCGCCAACTGGCCCACAGTGAACTCAAAAGAGAGCGTCGGACCAATCAAAGCACCGTTGTCTTTGAAAACTTGAATCGTCGTCAAATCTTTTCGATAAATTTGAATTCGAGAAAGCACCAATTCGTTAAGAGCCAACGACGCCGCTACCGTAGGAGCTATTTGCGTGGCGGTCGTGTTCGTACTCAAACTCGATGCCATTGTCGTCGCTAACGGATTAAGTCCAGCAGACAATTGCTCCGTACCATTGATACTTTCCGTGAGAATAAACGACTCACCCACTCCTAAATAAGTCTGGAGCTGCTCTACTTGCTTTGCAATTTGATCAGCAGAGTCCTGAGTCGCAGTCGAGGTCGCGTTTAAAACAGAAGACGCTTTGCCCAGCAACCAAGGCACAAAGATCTCGTCCACAGGTTCGGTGACACCTTGTTTTAAGGACGTCAGAGGTTTGAGGTGAGTTAAACTAATGGACGCCGTCGCTTGAACTAAACCCTGCAACCCAAGAAACGCAGGCGTCCCATCAAACCCGATCATGAGGCCGATGTTACCCGTGAAACCAAACGTGTCTGCAAGCTGCACTAGATTGTTGGTCCCCAGATACTGACCTAAAACAACGTCACGAGAGATTTGCACCGATCCACTCGCGATCGGAGCGCTCCAGGCACCAAAATTGACTTTCGTCGATTGTCCGTTTTCAAATGCTTGCATCAATCCCTGCTGAAGAGCCGCCTGATGCGTGCTCTCGGCAGCTGTTTGACTGAGCGAAGGGATCTTCCCATTGGCATAGGTCACCAAGGCGTCCAGAGCATTGCCGTCTACAGCGGAGAGAATATACCACCATAAACCTTTGAGAGGATTTTGAGGATCGCCGCTCGCAAACCGACTCGCATAGCCGGGCCAATCTTCTTGGATCACTTTTCCGTTCACTACGACGGAACCATCGTTTACGTTGGAGTCAAATGTAATATCGGGTTGTTTCAAACCCAGGCCAGAGAACAGGGTCATCAAAGAGTTACGTCGCGCGATCAGTTTCTCAACAATCACCTCGCCCACCGGCGAAGGAAAACTCGAATTAGCGACAATTTGTGTAAAATCCGCCCGACTCAAACGCGCAATTCTTCGCAAGATCCACATCGCGTCGTCAGCTGTGATTGCAAAGTTAGCGAGATCATCGACGTGAAAAGTCACCGCGTTGTTTTGCGAATGTCCGGCAAACCAATCAAATTGATTCACGCTTTCGGGGAGATCGACCAAATCATAGATAACAGCAAGAGCTCGTAGGATTCTCTGCTGCTCGGGTTCGTAAGAGTGAGGCTGATTGGGGACTTGCGAAACCGGCGCTCCAATCGCTGAATTGTAGTAAAGGGGCGTAGCATCCATGACCATGATGTCTTGGAACTGAACGTTCAGTGGGTTCCCACCCAAAACCGCATCGGGGACAGAATTGCAGGGGATCGTCTGATCTTTATTTGCCGCTAGATCTGCCGCAAGCACGGAAGCCGAAACACTGCACCAACGTGCAGACGCACCATTTGCAGCACTTGGGAGCCAGCGCTGTAAAACACTGTCGCGAGTTTTTAAGTCCGGGAACTTAACTTTCAAAGTCTTCACGTACTTCATCGCCGGGATGACGTAACCGAGCTTGCGCAAAATCTCCCTGCGCAAAAAATACGTGTGCAAATTCCGACTCAGCATGAGCGTGTAGGTCTGCCCACCTGCCGTCGCAGCCATATTGAAACGATAGATCGTCGAACTCGAACAGATATCAGATTGATAATTGATTTGATCGCCGTCGTTAAATGGGATCGCGAGGTCTGCGGCACTATCTGGGCCCGTAGGGGAAGCTTTCCAAATATCTGTCGACGTATCAGGATCTAAAGTCGAAAGATCCAAGCCATGCCGCTGTTTCGCCAGCCACGCTTCTTCTGGCGTTAAAATATGAGGAACGCCGCTCGGATCTTGAATCTGCGCTATGCAACTGGCGTCGCAAAAAAGATCACTCGCTGGAAACTGATTATCGTTCAGAGGGATCGAGACGTCCGTGCCTGTATTGGAGGCCGTCGTACAACTATCATCGGCATGAGCTCGCTCTGGGATCACCAACAACAAAGTCATGATAAGAAGGACCGAGTAAATCAACCACGAAACCCGACCCAAAAAAGCACTCGATTTGGAAGACAATGGGATCGTATTTTTCATAGCGTCGGCAGTTATACCACAGTGCGTCAATTATTGTATAGTCTTATTTCCATCCCCCATTTTCAGTCTCTGTATAAAGACACGACGACTGTATTTATCCTAACCTGACTGCCGCTTACCCTTAGGTCTTAACTTATTGATATTAATAAGATTAGCAATTGGTTCACCGCTTGCAAAACCAAGCAGGGAGAGAACAACCCCACACGGTAAAGGAGATCCCAATCAATGAAAACTCAACTGATGCAATCTAACGAAGAGAAGACAATCGAACAAGCCTCACAATGGGCTAAACCAGAGATTCACGAGATCCCTTTAAGCTGCGAGATTAGCACCTATTCAAATGCTGAACTCCCGAGCGAGATAATCTAAGTTATTTCGATTGGACGTTCCAGTAGGGCGGCTTTTTGTCGATGTAGGCTAACCACATCGCATCGAGCGCACTCCACAGAACGTCGAGTTTGAACTGCAGTATATTCAATGCGCGTTCCTGATCCGCTCGAGTTTGAAAGGACTCGAGCGTGATCTGGAGCCCATTCAAAACGTCGCGAGGAGCCTCATCCAAACGCCGTCTAAAATAGTTATACCCCTCCATCTTAATCCACGGATAATGCGTCGGCCAATTATCGAGCCTTTTTTGGTGAATTTTTGGCGCAAAGAGTTCCGTCAGTGACGAACAGGCTGCCTCCTGCCAAGTCGCACGACGAGCAAAATTCAAATAAGCGTCGACCGCAAACCGCATCGCCGGCAAAACAAATTTGTGTGACAAAAGGTCTTCTCGCGCGAGCCCGACCGCATCCCCAAGTTGAAGCCAGGCTTCGATGCCGCCGCCATCCCCTTCCCGACCGTCATGATCGATGATCCGTTGAACCCAATGCCTTCGAACCTCCCGGTCAGGGCAGTTCGCGATGATGGCTGCATCTTTCATCGGTATGGTGACTTGATAGTAAAATCGATTCGCAACCCACCCCTGAATGGCGGGTTTTTCAAGTTTTCCAGAATTCATCAAAAGATGAAACTCGTGATGAATGTGATAGAACTTTTCTTTTTCGCGAAGCTTTTGTTCAAACTCCGACGCAGACCACGGCGCGACAACAGACTTTGAAGCACTCATAGAAGGATCTCCATTCCGTCAAATGCTACCTCAATCCCGGCCTGAGTGAGGGTGGCACGCTCTCGGGACTCTTCGTCCAGGATGGGATTGGTGTTGTTGATGTGAATCAAAATTTTGCGGGGTTTCTTCATCGGCGCTAACCGCTCGATCATCCCCCCCGATCCAGATTGGGGCAAGTGCCCCAGTTCTCGAGCATATTTTTGAGCGATCCCGAGTACTGCCATTTCGTCTTCTCGCCAAAAAGTACCGTCCACCAAAATACAATCCGCCTCTTGCATCAAAGGCTCAAGCTGAGGCTCGATCTCGCCCAATCCAGGAGCATAAAAAAGTTGATGCCCTGATCGACGATCTTGAACCACCACACCGATCGTATCGCCTTCGTGCGGATCGAGACGATGAGGTGAATACGGCGGAGCTTTGCTCTTCAACGGATAGGCCGTAAAACTGAGATCCGAGATTTCAGGAACCGTGAAATCAAATCGCCCGTTTTTGAATCGAATCGGCTGCCAATCCACTTTGCAATAATGTGAGAGAACGTTAAAAAGCGGGTTACCCTGGGTCAAATCTTCATAAACAGGTTCGGTGCAATAAATCCTTAAAGGATGATTCGATTCGCGCAACATGAGAAGTCCCGTCGTGTGATCGATCTGGCTGTCGATCAAAACGATACTCCGCAATCCTGTATCGCGAATACTCCGTGCCGGCTGAGCGGCAGGCATCGCATACAGCTGCTCTAATATATCGGGAGAGGCATTGAACAAGACCCAACTTTGCCCATCGCTACTCACCGCTATCGATGATTGTGTTCGACGTTTGAGATGAGGATTGCCGCTCCGAAGGCGCGCACAATTCAAACAGTTACAGTTCCATTGCGGACAACCGCCCCCTGCTGCGGAGCCTAGAACATGGATTTTCATAGGATTCGTCGGCATAGTTTTTACTGCTTTCGATACAGCCAAGTGTCTTGGACTTTGTGGACCTGCGCTTGATTCGTCGCAGCCTCAGTCGTTTTGGCATTGATGAGGTCACGATTGGGCGAAAGCGAACAAACAGGATCAGTCGCCTGCGCGTCGCCAGTCACGAGATAAGCCTGGCAACGACATCCGCCAAAATCTTGCGTACGTCGATCGCAAGACTTGCACGGCTCCTTCATCCAATCTTCGCCTCTAAACTTCTGAAACGCAGCGGAACTCGCCCAAATTTCAGCGAGTGGTTTTTCACGAACGTTTTCGAAAGTCATCCCCGGGATTACCATCGCTGAATGACAGGGCAAAACCCGGCCCGCCGGATCAATCAGAAGAGAGGTTTGACCCCACCCTCCCATGCAGGCCTTCGGATATTTTGCAAAGTAGTCCGGCGCCGCAAAATCGATTCGCACTTTATCTTTGAGCCGCTCTTTAGCAGCGTAAATCAGGTCCATGGACTGTTTCACTTGATCGAGAGTGGGCATGAGCGCCGCACGATTTTTAAAAGCCCATCCATAATACTGAACGTGCGCGATCTCCATGCGATCCACGCCGAGGGACTCACCCAAAGCAATCATCTCCGCCAAACGGGAAATGTTTTGCCGATGAATCACGATATTTAAAGTAAACGCCAAGGGGAATTTTTTAATCATCGCAGCGGCCTTGAGCTTGAGCGCGTGGGCTTTCGTCCCCGCGTATTCGTTGGCCGTACTCTCTTGGGAGTCTTGAAAAGAAAGTTGAATATGATCCAACCCAGCCGCTCGGTACTGTTCGAGTTTTTTTTCGCTCAACCCGAGCCCCGACGTGATCAAATTCGAATAAAGTTTGTGTTCCCGCCCATGTGCGATCAGCTGAGTGATGTCTTCACGCGCGGTCGGCTCTCCTCCGGTGAGGTGCAACTGTAAAACCCCCATCGCCGCAGCCTGAGCAAAAACGCTGTTCCACATCTCTGTGGTGAGTTCGTTTTGACGGGCCTGCATCTCGATTGGATTTGAACAATAGACACAATGAAGGGGGCAACGATGAGTCAACTCCGCAATGAGGGCAAGTGGGGTATACGTCATCTAAAAATCCAGAACCCTTTTTTTGCGAAGCTCATTCAAGAACTCCACTACTTCGGATTCGATTTGTGTCGGATCGGTCGCGGCATGCCGTGACTGCAACTCAGAGATAATCGATTTCAAATCTCTCACCCCGTCACACAGAGACAGAATCTCAACTCCGGAACCTTTGAGACGAATCGCACCTTCAGGCATCACCAAATAGTCCTTCTGGTGAGGAGAATCGCTCAGGCGACAATTGCGAATGAGCTTGGGTTTGGATTCAGACATAGGTCTTTAAAGTGTGGCGATGCCTTGGCCAGTAGTCAAATAATTAACTGGCGACGCAACACATCACTTAGCGTCATTTTCAATTCGAACGCTGAAGCTGAATCAACTGCTGGAACGCGCTCGTTCCAATCTGACTTTGGTAGATGTCTCCCATTCGAAGAACTGTCAGGCCTTGGTATTGAACCTTTTCTACCGCTGCATCCATATTCGTCCAGGCATGTTCGCTGTTCACCGCACCTGCGAGCGCATTCTCGCCTTTAATGGGAACACCGAGCTTATGAGCTTCTTGAGCGACCCAAAATACGAGGCTTTGAGCGAGAGACCCCACGGTGGCCCCTCCTGAGCCATCATCCATTTCCAAACAGGTAAAATGCATTGTCACTTGAGGGGCCCGAGGCAATCCACCCACTTCGCGAAAAAGATGGATGATCGGATAATACCCGTGACCTGCGGTATCCAAATCTAAGTGGGCATCGTCATCTTTTGTGCGAATCAACCCGGCCGCTAGCTCCGGAGCGCGATCAATGGACATTCGCCAATGAACGCCAGGAACTTTTGCACCGATATCAATGCCTAGAAAAGCGCTCGAAGGGGCGTTAAAGATGTTTACAGCCCGAGATAAAATCGTCCGCCCATGCGATAAAAGAGAATCCGAGTACCACTCGAAAAAATCATCCCGATATAAAGACGGCTCTTTTATATGAGCAAAAAAATCATCCGCATAAGGGACCGCGGCGCCATGAGGCGGGGCTAGCCAATCCGTCGGGAGTCCATCTCCATACTTTCCAATCATAAAATGCCTAAAACTGGCCTTCGCAAGATTCGAGTAGGATTGCAATCTCCCGCGCGATGGATAACCGGCATCCGGATCGTGCGCATTGTACGAAGGATAGCGCAACTCACCGGCGGGCCCGAGACTAATATTGATCTCAGCAATACTCTCGGCTTTGGCCGCAAAATGCCGCTGAAACTCAATCATAAAGTTCGCATAATCTTGGATCACGTACCGAGTTCCCCAAACTGAAACGACTTCCGTGCTGAGGTGATCTTCTTCGCTCTTGTACTTGAGATCATCTGCCGAATCGACACCCGGTTGACCAATGTATTTGGTCCAAATCCAGGCCGGAATTGGAAAATTACAAGCGTCCCCCACATTCCCACCACATTGATGGAAAGATAAAATCGGAACCCACATTAAACCGGCCGCGATGATTTCGTCAGACAGACGGTCATAATACTGCTAAGTAAACTGCCCATCGGCCACACCTTCAACAACGCCCCACCAAACATCCGTCGAGATCGCGTGGATCCCCATTTTTTTCATCGCTCTCAGCTGTTGACGAAAGTTCAGCCAGCTTTGGGCTGAAGCGGACGCACTCGGTGCAGCCACATCACCAATCGAGAGCGGTGCCATGACGTTTGCCGTGAAAGCCGGCGAGGTAAAAACAGGAGGTCGACCGGATGCGATAACGGCGGCGGGCCCGTCAGCGTAACTCGAGGCAGAGATGAGAGAAATACATGTGATAAAAAACGCAAAATGGAAGTTCGTCATAGATAAGGGTCCGCCGGACCCAATATATAACGCAATGCATCATATTATGTTATGCAAATAGATTTCCAATTCCCTTAGCTGAAAAAACCAGCTTCTTTCCACTGTCGAATCACTTCAAATGACTGGGTTTTCCCGATCTTATAGAACTCGGCAATGTTTCGGGCAGTGGCACCAGGGGTGCGCTCCAGCAAACTCGGTTTGAGCGCTTGATGAGAGACAAAAACGCTCACTCGACTCTCATGGCTCGGGAGGATCGAAAGCACGCCCCCTTTTTGATGAACAGAAACCCCATATGATTTTCGAATTCGACGAAGGAGCTGCTGAAGACGGGACTCCAGTTCAAAGTAAGAATAAAACTCCTCACCCCAGAGCAGAGACTTGCAGCGAGCCGAACCCAAGCCCCAATCCGAAGCAATTCGCATCCAAGCCAGAAGACGAACCTCACGTGGGATTCCAAAATAGTGTTCGACCTTTTGACGAACACGAACCTGATACTCATTACGAGCCAGATCAATATGGAACCGAGCACTCTCACGATCTCCAAATAGATGAGAACTCAATTCGCTCGTGTGATCGTGGTCAAACCCCGGAAAAAAACTCAGTCGCGCCTTTAGAGCGGGATCTCCCGCGTCGACTGACATGAGAAGTTCATAAATTTTCAGCCACGCTTCTTCTCGAACGGAAACATTTTTGAGAAACAGCAGTGAATCCTGAAGAAGTGCAACGCCTCGCTTCTTGTCGTGAGCTCGATCTTTCAACTGACAAAGTGTCAGCCCAAGCCACTTATGCAAGAAGGCACGATCCACGCTCTGATCTTTCGGTAAAGTTTCGTCTGCTTCAGCAAGCACTGAGTACGCTTGGGTCCAATCTTTTTCGCTCGCAAAATACTCCCCCAAAGCCGACAAACCGATCCCCTTGAGTAGAGAATCCGGAGCAGATCCGACCACTGCCTGCGCGATTGCTCGGGCACGGACCGTATTGCCCATCCCGCTGAGCGCGTCCGCGAGTGCGATCCACGTGAGTTTCAAAGGTCGCGGAGCAGACTCGGGTGTCGTGCCTCGAAGTGCGGCCTCATAATATTTCGCAGCATCGGGGTATTTACCGTTTACGAGGAAAATCCCGCCATAAATGCGGCATGTTTCGCTCGTGAGTGTTTCGAGACTCGTCTCCTTGACCTGCGAAAGCGCCCGCAAAGCTAAGCTACTCGCACCAACACTATTCAGAAACCGCGCGGTCCAAAGAAGAACTTGATTCGAGCGACGTCCGAGTTTCCAGTCTTGCTTTAAATACTTGAGACCCAGCAAATGCAGTCCCAGTCGCCGCAAGGACTCGTAAAAAAACTCCGTCTCCTCAACGGATTGATATTTTTTACGATACCGATTCAGCAGCGCCTGAGCCTGGGTCGTTTTTCGCTCAAGAACGGATTGTTCAATGTCTCGTTCAAGCTTTCGGCGGTGATGATTCATTTCGGGGCCTCTCTATCTGAATTTTAAGGTCAGATAGGCTATCGATTCAAGTAGGTTGCTACACTTCGCCTATTTACCTGGCCAATATTCACCACGTGTGCTACGCTGTCGACATTAGTAGTACGCTTCTATCGAGTCTGCGGGCATGGTGTCCATATTCCTCTTTAGTGGCTCTCCCAGCCTTAAGGAGGTCTCATGGGTAAAAAGCTATACGTCGGTAATCTTCCGTTTTCAGCAACAGATCAAATCTTGAGCGACACGTTCGCTCAATGTGGAACTGTTGAATCTGCAAAAATCATCACTGATCGCGACACGGGTCGCAGCAAAGGTTTCGGCTTCGTGGAAATGTCCACGGAAGCAGAAGCTACTGATGCTATCACCAAGTTCAACGGCGCCGATTACGAAGGTCGTGCGATGACCGTTAACGAAGCTAAGCCAATGGCTCCACGTGAAAACCGTGGCGGCTTCGGCGGTGGCGGTGGAAACCGCGATCGCAATGGCGGCGGCTTCGGTCGTAACCGTTATTAATTCGTAAAACCGAGGAGCTGAGAGGAATTCGCCCCCAGTAAAAAGGCGAAGGGATTTCGGCGACTTGATATAATATTTTGGCTGGCCAGCAGCGATAATTCGCCTCTGGTCAGCCACACTACAGCCATTTTGTGGCTGTATAATTGGGTTGATCGCCTTTCTCGACGGAGAGTGTTTCATGAATTTCTCCGAACCTGCATCCAAAATGGCAAAGGGGCACATGCGTTGCTTCCAATGCCGAGAAGCCTGCCTCATTAAAAACGGGGCCTGGCATCATCACGAAAACCAGCAAGTGTTTTTGTGTAAGCTCTGCGAACGAGCGCTCAAAGGTTCCTCAAAAGGGAACGTAACAAAAGCCCCTCGGGCTTTTTAAGAGCCCCCGCTCGCTCCTGCGATCCGCCTTATCTACATGACTCTATCCAGTGGGAGCCTATGCTCTTCGCGGTAGCTGCATGCAATTTATAAGGATATTCAGTGGAAACTTTTAAAGACTTTAATTTAGCCAGCCCTATTGAAAAGGCGCTGGCCTCAATGGGTTTTCAAACCCCGACCCCAATTCAGACTCAGGCGATCCCTGCCGCTTTGACGGGCAAAGACGTGGTCGGTTGCGCACAAACAGGCACGGGTAAAACAGCCGCTTATTGCATCCCGATTCTCACTCGACTGCTCAATTCTCCAAACAAGGCTGCTCTTGTATTAGTACCGACGCGTGAACTCGTTCTCCAAATCGAAGAGTTCTGGCACAAACTCACACAATACACTCCCGGTATGTACTCAGTAGCAATCATGGGCGGCATGTCCATGAAGCCTCAACTCAAAGGCCTTGCGCGCGGCCCTCGTTTAATCATCGCAACTCCCGGTCGCTTGGTCGATCACCTCAATCGCAGAACAATCAAACTCTCGAACGTAGAGATCTTGGTTCTCGACGAGGCCGATCGCATGCTCGACATGGGATTTGCACCGCAATTGTCTGAAGTGTTGAAACATCTGCCGCGTGAAAGACAAACACTTTTCTTTACGGCGACCTGGGCTCCTGAATTGGACCAGCTAGCAAAAAGATACTTGAACAATCCGACTCGTGTAAATGCCGGGACAGTTTCTCGTGCCGCTCCGCAGGTGGATCAAAAGCTCATCGCAACCACCATCCCCAAAAAGAATGAAGCACTCCTCGACGAACTCAATCGTCGTCCGGGATCCGTTCTTATTTTTACGAGAACAAAATCTCGCACAGATCGAGTCGCTCGCTATCTTTCGCAATACGGCGTGGATGTGAATCGCTTGCACGGCGGACGATCACAAGGGCAGCGAAATGCGGCGCTCTCTGCATTTCGAAACGGCGAAGTGCGCGTCCTCGTTGCAACAGACATCGCAGCTCGCGGCATTGACGTGACGGAGATTGCTCACGTTGTGAATTATGATCTACCTCAATCTTCGGACGACTACATTCATCGGATCGGTCGGACGGGCCGTGCCGGAGCAAAGGGTCAGGCCGTTTCGTTTGTCACGCCGGAAGATCGTCAGCAATGGAAAGAAATCTCACGTCTTCTTGAGCGAACTGGTTCGCAAGTCCCAGTTTACAGCGGGGAGTTTTCAGAATCGGAACCTGCTCGATCCCCAGTGAGAACTTTAGAGCGCAATTCTCGGAAACCAGCTACACTACCTTCAGGACGGCCAAACCGCACGGGTCCTTGGAATAGGGCAAACGCGGCCCCCTCCGTAGATAGACGTGCACCTCGACAGTTTTAACGGTTTTGAAAGGAGCCCGATGACGTTTTTGGAACGCGTATTAGATCCACCTAGTTACGGTTTTCAAAAAAATGGGAAACTCTACGTCCCCTCGAATAGGGAACTTTTTGGAGAGTTTTTCAGGCGTCTCAATATCTTTTCGTCCGTGAAAAACTGGCTGTCGCTCTTCGGATGGGCAACGAGCCTGTCTTTTGCCATCCCTCTTTACTTTTTTCTCACCCGATACGTGAGTATCTGGCTGATGTTGGTGGGATTTGTGTACAGCATGGTTCTCATGGGCAGCCACGGCACGTTTTGGCTGCATCGATATTGCACGCATCGGGCTTTCAAATTTAAAAACCGATTCTTGACCCTGATTTGTCGCAATTTTGTGATCAAAGTGATCCCAGAAGAAACTTATGTGATCTCCCACTACGTACATCACCAGTTCTCTGAGCAACCGGGCGACCCTTACAATGCTCACGCCGGTTGGCTTTACTGCTTCTTGGCCGATGTAAATCATCAATCCATCCGGAAAGACCTGAGCGTGGAAGACTACGACCATCTGTGCCGACTCATGAGTCACACGGGAGTTAAACTCAATACCTACGCCCAATATCAGCGATGGGGATCACTCTGTCATCCACTCTACACAGCGGGACACTTTTTGCTCAATTGGGTTTTCTGGTACGGAACTTTTTACTTCATCGGTGGGCATGCTCTGGCCACTGCTATTTTTGGTTGGGCAAGTATTTGGGCCTTCGGTGTTCGCACATTTAATTATGAAGGGCATGGAAGAGGCAAAGATCGTCGGCGCGACGGGGTTGACTTCAATCGCTCAGACCGTTCGGTCAATCAAACGTGGCCGGGCTACGTCGCGGGAGAATGGCATAACAATCACCACCTCTACCCAAACGGCGCACGTAGCGGTTTTCAAACTTATCAACTCGACCTCCCCTGGCTTTTAATTCGCGTTTTATCATCCGTAGGTGTGGTCGCCTCGTATCGCGACTATCGAAAAGATTTCTTGCGCGATCATTACGACCCGTGGCTCAAAGCTCACAAATCGGCCAAATCGCTGGAAAAAGTCAAAGCTGCACAAAATCGTCCCCGCCAAAAGCTTGGCAAGATCTATTAAGATACGTTATAGCCTAAAGCATGATTGAAGTCGTCGACTTGCGCAAATCGTTCCGCTTCCATAGCAAAGAAGCGGGACTCAAAGGCTCCATGCGCGCGCTGTTTCGAAGACAGTGGCAGACCAAGCACGCTTTGAACGGTGTTTCGATGCACATCTCGCCGGGTGAAATCGTCGGGCTCGTCGGCGCAAATGGCGCAGGTAAAACGACCCTCGTCAAACTCCTTGCGGGCATCGTTCATCCCACCAGTGGATCTGCAAGGGTTTTAGGTCACACTCCATGGGAGAGAAACAATCAGTTCCGCAGACAAATTGCCCTTATTATGGGCCAGAAAGCGCAACTTTGGTGGGACCTGCCCGCAGAAGACTGTTTTTTGCTTTTGAAAGAAATCTACCGAATCCCGTCGGATCAGTTTCGTTCTTCACTCGAAGAGCTGACCTCAGCACTGGATGTGAAAAAACAACTGAACGTTCAGATCCGACGCCTCTCGCTCGGCGAGAGAATGAAGATGGAGCTCATCGCAGCTCTTCTTCACCAGCCCAAAGTTGTTTTTTTGGATGAGCCGACAATCGGTCTAGATCTCACTGCCCAGAAGGCGATTCGGGATTTTATTCTACGCTACCGTTCTGAACACAAACCAGCCATGATTCTCACTTCGCACTACATGGAAGATATTGAGCGCCTCTGCAAAAGGATCGTGATCATCCGCGAGGGTGAATTCGTCTACGACGGCCCACTCGCCAATATTTCGAACAAGTACGCCAGCCACAAGATACTGACTGCGAAACTGAATCGCGAAAAGCAAGGAGCTCTCGGAGCTGGCGAAGGCTTCCCGACCGAACTTGGTGAAGTCGTTTTTCGAGACCTCGAGCAGATCAAAATCAAAGTGGAACGTGACAAAGTCCCAAAAGCGGCGTCGGCGTTGCTGCAGGGATTTGCCGTCGCTGACTTGATGATTGAAGAAGTGGGGATCGCCGATATCATCGAATCCTTGCAAAACGAAAAGGTGAGATAGGGACACTCAAGTGATTGAATTCGCCTGGATGCCACATGTCTTTTCGATTGAGCTGCGCAAGGCCATCTCTTATCGCGCCCAGTTTTGGATTCGTTTCGTGCTGCAAGTCGTGACCGAGATGACGGCCGCCTATTTTCTCTGGCGCGCGATTTTCGATAACAACGGTGCTCAAACGCTTCAGGGGTATAGTTTTCACGGGATACTTTTTTATTACCTATTTTCCTCATTGGGCTCAAAGCTGATTCAAACCCTCAACGAGGGTATTATCTCCCGAGAGATCTACACAGGCACCCTCACTCGCTATCTGCTTTATCCCCTCCCCTTTCTGGCCTACAAATTCGTCGCCGAACTGGCAAAGCGGCTGATCGCGATTTTACAGCTGATCTTCTGCCTAGGACTTGCGATCTGGATGTGGAGTCTACCGGCGGATCAAAATATCTCATTCTCAAGCGTAGCACTTGGGATCTTCACGGCCTCGCTCGCGGGCTACGTTTATTTTATGATCTCGGCGGCGCTCGAGATGGTTGCCTTTTGGCAAGACACCGTCTGGAACCTTCTCGCCATGGTCCGATTTGTCGGCGGGTTGCTCGGTGGCCTGATGTTACCGATCGAGTTTTTTCCGACTTGGGGGAGAGCGATCATTCGATTTACGCCGTTCCCGAGTATGCTGAGCTTCCCGATCCATTGTTTCTTAGGACAAGTCGGCGCGCACGAGTGGTTTTTAGAAGCTCGGACCTTGCTTGTTTGGGCCATCGTCACAACGTTCATTGCGGCGTGGGTTTGGTCCCGTGGAACCAGGCGCTACTCGGGGGTCGGGATATGAAAACCCTCTGGAGGTACGTTCGACTTTACGGATACTTTCTCTCGTTCTCTTTTAGCAAAGCGTTTGAGTTCCGTTTTGACTTCTACATGCGCATCATCATGGATCTTTGTTATTATGCGGTGGCGATTTCGTTTTTTCGGACGGTGTTCCTTCATACAACGATCGTCGGGGGTTGGAACGAAAGCCAGATGATGGTTTTCGTTTCGGGATACTTGATCGTCGATGCGATCAATATGACCGTTTTTGCGAATAATCTGTGGTTTTTGCCCACGATTATCAATAACGGGGAGCTGGACTATTATTTGGTTCGCCCGGTTTCGTCGCTTTTTTTCTTGAGCCTGCGAGAATTCGCTGCCAACTCTTTTTTGAACCTGATCTGCGCACTGGGGGTTTTGGCGTGGGCGCTTCACGGTTACACGCCATTCCCCGGTTTTGGGAAAGTGATTCTCTTTTTACTCATGCTTCTGAATGGCAGCATTATCTTTTTCTGCATGAACATGATGGCAAACACGCTAGTTTTTTGGACCCACTCAAGCGATGGCTTTGGCGATTTGGTGTGGATGATGGCAAAACTTGCGGAGAGACCGGACGGGATCTTCCACGGAGCGATTCGTTTCGTCATCACTTTCATTCTTCCGTTCGCCATTATCAGTTCGTTCCCAGCACGTATCATCATCGAACAATTTAACTGGGGGATTTTGCTCCATATGTTCGCCATGTCGGGAGCGTTCTTAGCCCTCCTCGTAGGATTATGGAGCTTGGCTTTAAAGAACTACAGCTCTGCCTCATCGTAAATCCATCGCGCATAAAATCTTTGACCCAACCGACACGCTGTGTTACTAGCGTCTCCACTCTTGGGGGACTTCATGTTCAAAAAATACGCACTTTTAGCCACTTTACTCGTCACGACCAGCGCAAACGCGATGCCTCTGCCGCATCAAGCGCGATCCGCCAGCTTCGCTCCATCGATCGCCGCACCCGTCGCAGGTCAGGTCGATTTCACCGCGATCGTCGCTTTGGATGATTGTTCGGGATCCCTGGTGCGTTTCACGACTTCGCTGGGGTCAGACTCGGCGATGGTGCTGACAAACGGCCACTGCTTTGAAGGCGGTTTTTTGAATCCTGGCGAAGTTCGCGTCAACGTCCCTTCTTCGCGTACTTTTGAACTCTTGAGCAGCGACGGCCAATCCACTCTCACTACCTTAACCGCTAAGCTCGTCCTCTATGCGACGATGACGAGAACAGATGTGACCTTGTATCAGATTCAAAACACTTATGACGAAATTGAAAAGGCATACGGCGTGAAAGCCCTAACCCTCTCCACCACTCATCCTGAAGCCGGAACGCCCATTGCGATCCCGTCTGGATACTGGAAAAAAATCTACTCCTGCTCGATCGATCGTTTTATTTATGAGTTGCACGAAGGGGGTTGGGTTTTTTCGGATTCGATTCGCTACCTGCAACCGGGCTGCGAGATCATCGGTGGAACGTCGGGCTCTCCGATCGTGAATACAGCTACGCACGAAATGATCGGGATCAATAATACGTCGAATGAAGACAACGAACAATGCACCCTCGACAATCCATGTGAAGTCGACGAGCAGGGCAAAATCACTGTTATCCATAATGCCAGCTACGGCCAAGAAGTTTATTGGTTCTACGCCTGTTTGGACTCTCAAAACGCGATTGATCTAAATCTACCAGGATGTGCGTTGCCGAAGCCGCAGCCTCCTCAGTCTTCGCGCTAGTACGCCCTAGTTAGAAAGACAAATCGAAACTTCAATCCCGCGAGGATCCGCAAAAAGCGCTGCGAGTCTCGGATTGAGTGAAGCGTGAATGACCCGTACTGGCGGACCTACACCATAATCCATCTGGCGAAACGGCATTTTTGTTAAGTTACTCACCAAGAGTCCGGGGCAACCGAGGCTCTCAAACACCCTAATTCCTTCCTGCAACCTCAGATCTCGCAAACACTCTAGGTTTTTAAGAATAGCCGGTGCGTCCACTCTTAAAATCGCCCGGCGAATTTGCAACGCGACTTCGCGCAAAGACTGCTTTTGAAAGCAAATAGGATCAAACAATGCCACGGCATCGCAAACCGAATTTCCGAAATATGTTTTCCGAAGAAGCCCCGCTTGAACCTCAGGATGAATACGCCGATAATCGATAGGGCAGCGTACGATCAACTGTCCATTATAAAGCGGGACTTTTGTGTAAAACTTGCGCAATAGATCCGCCATAATGATGTCATTCGTCGTCAGCCCAAACTCCCTCGCTTCGGCCTCTCGTTTGAGCTCCTCGATCGCATCAAAAGAATAGAGGATTTTCTCACGCGCGGACGACGAAGGCCCCGGCGGTCTCGGACGAATATAGCCCGTCTCATCAAAAAGGCGCTTTAGATCGACTGGCCGAGCGAAATTCGACATCCCAGCCTCCAGTGCTAATCGATCGTTCGAGGGTTCTATTGCAACGCGATCTCGAAGGATCTCCGCAATCGCAATCAGAAACTGAAAAAGACTATGACCATCTCCCACTAAATGAGAAAGACTCACGGCCAAGTAGGACCTCGTTTTCGAGTACCCAAGTGTCAACTTAAGAAGAGGCTCTCCCGGTTCAGTGATCACCGAATCAACAAGATGAGCTGCAGTGTCTTCCTCAGTACTCAGCTCGAAAGGATCTGCAAGCGATAGCACCCGAATCGAAACATCCTTAATTGGCTGAACTTCGAGCGCAGCTTCCGTATCTGAAATGATTTTTAATCTTGAACAAAGGGCCGGGAAATTTCGAAGCGCTAGAGCGACCGCTTTTCTAAACCGGCTCTCATCCAATCGCCCTTCATACGGAAAGACGAATTGAATGGTGTAGAGATTTTTCCTCAAAAAATAATAGTCCATCGGCGATAATGGGATTAACATAGAACGGACATGACCTCCGATTGAATCACTTCAAAGGCTTCAGCATAATTGCTTTTCATGCTCAGAGCTCCTCGGTAACGAGCAAGGCCTAAAAAAGCCTCATCGTACGAAACCAGACTGATTTGAGAGAGATGGCACTTCAGTGCACTCACCTTTTGCTCAATCACGGACGAGATATCGACAAATACCTGGGGAGATGAGATTGGATGCCAAACTTCATAACCGTAAACCACACTCACATGATGAGGCAATTCGACGACCTCCGGATACCAAGGTCCTGAAGCCGCCGTCAGCGCAGACATCACTAAATCATGAGCTACCCGATGATCTGGGAAGTGATCTTGCGAGGAGTGAATAAAGACAATATCCGGCCTAATTTGCCTCAAAAACCGAATAACCTTAAGTTTCATCTGGGGCGTATATTGAGTGAGCCCGTCTGGAAATCTAAAAAACTCCACACGCCGAACGCCGATCGATTTTGCGGATTCGATTGCTTCAGACTCTCTGATTTTCGCCAGGCTTTCCTGGGGCACGCCTCGAGCTCCCTGTTCTCCGGAAGTGAGAACCACGTGGATCAGATCGTACCCCTGCCGCATGAGCAATGCTTCCGTCCCGGCACAACCGATTTCGATATCGTCCGGATGGGCTCCAAAAGAGAGAACTGTCTTTTTCATGCTAACCTCTTCACTATCTCTCGGGCGATTTTCAGAGACGGAGATTCGTGCGGAACCGCATCACTTGGAGCCTCCAAGTGAGACGTCAACGATCGGCTGATCGCCGCAGTGATGGCCTCCGAATTCGTTCCCACGATACAGGTACGCCCCTCCCCTAACCCGTTCACGCGCTCAGTGTGCTCACGAAGAAGAAGAACTCGTTTCCTCAAATAATCGGCTTCCTCCTGAATCCCTCCCGAATCTGTGATCACCACTGTGGCGCGAGCCATAAGCCCAATAAAGTCTCGGTACTCCATCGGTTCTCTTAAAACTAGATTCGGAATAGTACTTAGGACTTCAAGAACAGTGCGCCTCACACTTGGGTTGGGATGCATTGGATATACAAAAGTCATCTCAGGATGAAGGCGGGCCGCATTTTTGATCCCCGTCAGCATCCCCTTGAGGGTTTCGCTCCCATTTTCACGTCGATGAAGTGTGATCACGGAGACAGGCTTATCAGCAGAAAGATCGCAATGAGATTTAGATGGTCTTCGAATCTCGCTAATCGCGTCGATTGCATCTACGGCCGTGCTGCCCGTCACGCAGACGTCGATCGGGGACACCCCTTCACGAAGAAGGTTATCTTTTGCCTGAGCGTCCGGGGCAAAATGGAATCCCGCCAGTTTTGCAACTCCTTGTCGATTGAACTCCTCCGGAAAAGGCGAATCAATGCGGTAAGTTCGAAGCCCGGCCTCGACGTGTGCGATCGGTATCCGATGATAAAAGCACGAAAGGGCCGCGCTAAAACACGTCGTTGTGTCTCCGTGGGCCAGTACTAAGTCTGGACGATGACGCTCAAACGTCTTCTCTAATCCCTCCAAAATAGAACAAGTGAGCGCCGAAAGACTTTGCCCCGGCCTCATCACTTGGAGATCGATATCGGGACTCATATCAAAAGCCTGCATGGCTTGAGCTAATAACTCTCGGTGTTGCCCCGTTGAGATCACCGTTATGGAAAGTCCGGGAGTTTTTTTCAGCGCCCGATAGACCGGAGCCATCTTAATCGCTTCGGGACGGGTACCCATCACTAAAAATACGTTTTTCACAAATACCTCACAAATCGTTATTCGAGATCACTCAACCCAGGGAATTTTTAATAGAATTAACTATTTATAAAAAGTGAATTAATGTTATGTATAGTTAACTTAATGGACATTAATAGACTTGAATATTTTTGTGCGATTGTTAAAACGGGATCCCTCAAGGATGCGGCGGAACTCCTACACGTCACGCCTGCTGCGCTTTCTAAGGCGATTCGAATTCTCGAGTCTGAATTAGATGCAAAACTTCTGATCCCCTCGGGCCGAGGGATCGCGGTAACCGATTTCGGAAAACAGGTCGCAATGAAGGCCGAAAAACTCATCATCGAAATTAACGCTTTAAGATTCGGGTCATCTGAAAGTCGAAGGGAGCTCGAAAAACCCTTTCGCATCGGCTCTTTTGAAGTCTTCACGACACATTTTTTGGGTGCGCTCATGGAGGGCGGCTTTCAAGGGACTCCTCTCACACTCCAGGAGCTCGTTCCTGGAAAAATGGAAGAAGCAATTTCCCAAGGAAACATTGACGTGGGCGTGACCTATATCCCCGTCCCCAAACCCGATTTGGATTTGGTTAAAATTCTGGATATCGAGATGGCTGTTTACGGAGCGGGAGAGCGATTTCAGGACGAAGCCTTTGAAGAGTTGCCCTTTGTCGTTCCGGTCACTCCCATTGCTGGCTCCCCGAATAAAGTCAAAGGCCTGGACGGATGGCCCGATCACGTGGCGCCCAGAAATATTATTCATCAAGTGACTCTGATGGAGTCTGCCCTCGAACTTTGTCGCCGTGGGCAGGTCGTGGCGTATTTGCCCAGTTTCGTGGTCCGCTTACACAATGAAACAGTGATCCCAAGCAGACGCTTGCAAAAAGTCCGCATATTGCAGAATAAATTCATTCAAAAACAAGCGGTCTACTTGATCAAAAGAAAATCTGATTTAGAGAGCCCGCTTTTTAAAAAGCTTGCGAAGGTGATTAGAACGAGTTGTCGATAGTCAAAAAAACGCTCACTCATTCGATACTATGCACTTCGATCTCAAAAATAATCGTCGAATTCGGCGGAACTTTATTCTGACCTTTGCCGCCGTAGGCGAGCGCGGCGGGGACGGAGACCTTGCGCTTTTCGCCGGCCTTGATGCCCAGAAGCGCCTGATCCCACCCTAAGATAACGGCACCCACACCCAGTTTGAACGTCATCTTGCGACCCCGATCATAAGAGGAGTCGACTTTTTTTCCGTCCTGAAGGAACGCGACATAATCCACCGTCAATGTGTCGCGAGCCTTTGCTCCAGGGCCACTGCCTTCCTTGAGTATATCGGAATGAAGGCCACCCTTTTTGCCAATCGAACGGAGAGGCTTTTCGACGCTGGGTTTGACCACGCCCCCTCCTCCCTGGCCCATGTTCTTGATATGTCGCCAGATGAAGAAAAAAACACCACAGGTCGCCGCCGCCGAAACAAGCCAGGTGAGAATCGAAACCAGATCGAAGCTCATTTTCGATCCACCATCCGAATAGCGCTCTGAGCGGTTGGAAAAATAATGAGCTCCGAGACGTTCACATGCGACGGACGACTTGCACACCAAAGCACAGTCTCTGCGATGTCTTCGCCTGTGAGAGGCTTGAAACCTTCGTAAACCTGTTTCGCTTTCGCTCGATCCCCGAGGCGGACTTCACTGAATTCAGTTTCAACCATGCCGGGTGCAATCTCAGTGACTCGAAGACCAGTCCCGTGGACGTCCATCCGCAAAGACTCACTGATGGCGTGAACAGCGTGTTTAGTCGCGCAATAAACCGCGCCCCCTGGATAGGTCCAATGGCCGGCAACCGAACCGATGTTGATAATGTGTCCACGCCCGCGCGCCAACATCGCCGGGAGAGCCGCTCTCGTGACCCAGAGCAAACCCTTGACGTTGGTGTCGATCATGACCTCTAAGTCGAGCGCGTTCGCTTCTTGTAAGGACTCGGTTCCCTTAGCAAGTCCAGCATTATTCACTACGACATCGAGATCTGTGAGCGATTGACGAAACTCCGCGCGCTCAAGGCGTGTACGATCACGAACATCGATCTCGTGAGTCTCAACTTGAACGCCGAATTTCTGTGAAAGTTCGCGAGCTAAAGATTTCAATCGATCACCACGACGCGCCACAAGCACCAAATCATATTTTGCATGTGCAAACGCAGTCGCGCACGCTGCTCCAATCCCGCTCGAGGCGCCTGTGATGAGTGCTTTCATACGATAACTCTCCTACAATCCCGCTTGATCAAACCAGGTCTCCGCAAAAAGATAGATAAGGCGATTATCCATGGGATCTTGGGGTAAAATCAAGGGTTCTGAAGAACGACCGCGCCCCAAAATACGAAAAACCTCGGCGCCGTGCTTCTTCTGCCAAAAGAGATTCGTCCTCGTGATAAACTCCCGATCTAAATTCCCACTGCGCATCGCCGCGCGCAGCGCAAGTTCGCCGAATGGATAAAGTACCTGAATCACTTTAGGGATCCGCTTCGGGTCATACAACTCAAGATTTAAATAGGTCGCATACAAAGCTGCGTGCAGGTAGTTCCGATACTCACGTCGCGTGAGCCCCTCCGAACGGATATCAGTCCCAGGATCGTAGATCGCGCCCGTCTGGTAAAATATCTGAGCAAGATCGGCACCCAACTCATCACCCAGGGCCATATCCAAAGTGATCACCAGGCTCTCCGCAAAGTTGAGGTAGCGCCGCAATTCCGCCTGGCGTTTGGGTGCCGACGGCAAAGATCTCCACAGGATCCGATGATTCTGTTCGTGAAAAAGACTCGAAGTATAAGTGCGAATCTGCTCGAGGTACGAAGGGTCCCGCTTTTCAAGCGAATCACTCGCCGCCCAAACCATCTCACTCTCAATCGGCGAATACTGGATCTGCTGATCGAGCAATGTCGGTGAGCTCAGCGTCCGCGGAGTCGACAAAAAAGCGGCACGAAACCTCCCTCCCCCTTTTAGAAAAGTCTCACGACTTTTCCGAAAAAGTCGGCTGAGACTAAGAAGCTCGACATCAAAGGGTTGTTCCGGAAGAGCCTGTTTTGGCGTCCGTTTGCTACGCATGCCCATCGGGGTCAAAACTGCCGCGCGCAAATCACGACGCGAACGACGCCATTTGCGAATCAAATCGTGTTTCACAATAGTTTGCAAGCTTCGTCAAAGGTCAACCGAGGGGACCTCGGATTGAGTTTGGAGCGATCGCCGTAACCCATCGTGCAGATGAAA
>Ga0206856_10106_pt1 | contig 30048 bp, 27 predicted proteins | sample Alteio_BWOrgCont_48_FD_152630 | JGI IMG/M metagenome (GOLD analysis project Ga0206856, IMG submission 152630) | Enriched cells from forest soil in Barre Woods Harvard Forest LTER site, Petersham, Massachusetts, United States -... | ecosystem: Environmental > Terrestrial > Soil > Temperate forest >...
TGAACCAACAGATCGTAGGCAAGCTTTACACGTTCCCAACGTTTATCGCGGTCCATTGCATAATAGCGCCCAACTATCGATGCCAGCTTGATCTGCGGAGTTGCCGCAATATGGCTATTCAATTGTTTAACAAAACCAAGCCCGCTTTGCGGGTCGCAATCGCGGCCATCGGTAAAGGCATGAATATAGACTTGTTTGCATTTATTAGCCATTGCTATATCGCACAAAGCCATCAGGTGGTTAATGTGCGAATGCACACCGCCATCGCTCACAAGGCCCATGAAGTGCACATTTTTATTATTTGTGTTGGCATATTTCAAAGCTTCAAGCAATACGGGGTTCGTATCCAACACGTGTTCTTTTATATCCTTGCTTATGCGTACAAGGTCCTGGTATACAACTCTGCCTGCACCAATATTCAGGTGCCCTACTTCCGAATTTCCCATCTGTCCATCAGGCAGACCCACATCTTCACCCGATGTACGCAAAGTGGAATGCGGATACTTTTTATACAGGCTATTTACAAATGGTGTTTTTGAGTTTGCAATGGCATCAGCTTTCGACCCATCTCCTATGCCCCATCCATCAAGGATTATAAGAGCTACTTTCTTTTTATCGTTCATACTGTTTGTAATGTGACTTCAAATATACTTCCCTTCGGTGTATTTTCTTTTACTACTACTGTTCCCTTATGTTTCTGAATAAAATAATCGACCAGGTACAAACCCAGGCCCGTACCTTTATACCCTGTTGATGTACTCATGCGGTAAAACTTCTGAAATATCTTTCTTCTTTCATCCATTGGTATTCCTGGCCCATGGTCTTTTATACGCAACACAGCTCTATTTCCTTCTTTCTTTAATTCAACCGCAATAGGTTCTTCTTTGGGCGAATATATAAGCGCATTCTCTATCAGGTTATTGATAATAGAATTACATGCCCAAGGGTCCATATGTACAAAAACATCTGCATCAATATGCTCTTTAATATCGCGGTGTGTATAGGTGCGTAATAGCTTGTTTATGCTTTCCTGAACTTTAACAGTCAGGTTCAGTTTCTCAGGATAAAGTGGTACTTCACTGGTATCAATACGTGCTGCAACCAATATTTTTTCCAATAGCTGATCAAGCCTGTCGGTATCTTCCAGCGCATTACTCAATGCCTGTTGCTGCTGTTCAGTAGATAAATTTCGTTTCAATAAAGTCTCTATCTGTAGGCGCAATGATGCCACCGGAGATTTAAACTCATGCGTAACCGAATGCAAAAAGGTCTTTTGTCTCGCCACCAATTCCGATTCTTTTTTAAACGCTTTGCGTACCTGCAATATACCCACTACCATAATAATAAGGAATACACTGCCCTCACCACCAATCATGTAATACTTAGCCATCAGGCTCTTGTGCAACGATTCAACCGTAGCAGCATCGAGGTTGGGCATAGCAAGGTGCTGTTCAATTATCTCCCTGCTTTGTTGAGCCATATGATAACCCCACCATATAAACTGCACCAGCACATATACTACCAACAGGTAGAACGTGATCAGCGCACGGGAATATTGCTTGCCTTTTTCCATCACCACAAAGTTAAGCATAATGCCTTTTGAGTGAATGATATTGGTCATGGGTTACCTTTTCCTTTCTTGGGCGTTCCCCTGTGGGTCGGGCTATCCGCTGCAAGTCCTCGCCTCCTATGGTCGGCTGTGGGCTTTACGCTGCTATCCCTAACGCAAACTACACCTAAGGTCATGCTGAGCCTGTCGAAGCAGTAATCCTATTCCATGAACTAGGTAAAAGGTGGGCGCGGGTTAGCTGCGGAAGATGCGAGTTTAGGAAACTCAGGCAAGCAGGGCGCAATAGCAGCCCCAAATTGGTTCGCCCCAAACCCCTAAAGGGGCTTAATACACGTATATTTTCAAAGCCCCTTTAGGGGTTTGGGGCTGAGTGTGCACATAATAAGCAAATATTATCTTTGCATACCCTGAAACAAGGTTATATGAAAAAGATAAAGCTTGGTATTTTACGCGAAGAAAAGAACCCGCCTGAAAAACGTGTGGCTTTTACTCCACTACAGTGCACCGAACTGATGCGTGCCCACCCCGGCCTGGAGATATATGTACAGAAATATGCTTCGCGCTGCTATACCGACGCTGAATATGAATCATTTGGCCTGCCACTGGTTGATGACCTCAGCCACTGCGATATACTTATGGGCCTGAAAGAAATGCCTGTAGATAAACTTATACCGGGTAAAAAGTATTTTATGTTTTCGCATACCATGAAAAAGCAACCTTACAATGCTAAGTTGCTAAAGGGTATGCTGGCAAAGAATATACAACTGATGGACTACGAATGCCTGACCGACAAGGAACATAACCGTATTATTGGTTTTGGCCGCTATGCAGGTATTATAGGTGCATACAATGGTATACTGGGTTATGGCAAACGCTACAACCTGTTCGATATAAAACCGGCTAACCAATGCCGCGACCGCAAAGAGCTGGAAGCTGAGCTGGGCCGTGTGCGCCTGCCGAACATGAAAATATTGGTTACCGGCGGTGGCCGTGTTGCCAACGGCGTTATTGAAACACTGGGCATGCTTAAGATACGTAAAGTTACTCCCTATGAATTTTTGCATTGTTCATACCGCGAGCCTGTGTATTGCCAGTTGCACTCAAAAGATTATTACCGCCCTAAGGATGGTTCATCATGGAGCACAGCCGATTTTTATTCGCACCCTGAAAAATATGTTTCAACTTTTTTGGCATTTACCAAAGAGTGCGACCTGCTTATGACGGCCCACTACTGGGATATTAAAGCGCCTGTACTGTTTACCAAGGACCAAATGAAGCTACCCGATTTTCACATAAGCGTTATTGCTGATATTACATGCGATATTAACGGCTCTGTGCCAAGCACATTAAAAGCAAGCACCATTGCAGAACCTTTTTATGGCTACAACCCGCTTACCGAACAATTAGATATACCTTTTAATAAGAACACTATAACCATAATGGCAGTTGATAACCTGCCATGCGAGCTTCCCCGCGAAGCATCGGAAGATTTTGGCAAGGAACTGATTGACCGTGTAATGCCATCTGTTTTTGGTGAAGATACAGAAGGAATTATTGAACGTGCCACCATTTGCAAAGATGGTAAGCTCACACCTCACTTCGCTTATTTGAGTGATTACGCCGGGGTGACTGAGGTGGCGAAGTAGTTATTTCCTCGCATTTAGGTATATTTGAGTAAAGCCATTAACCATGAAAAGCAAAATTTACTTTATTTCTTTTCTTGTAAGTATTACTTGTTCATTTACTACTCTAGCTCAAACCTCCATTATTAGTACAATAGCAGGTGATTCGGCTCAGGGATTCTTTGGTGATGGCGGCCCTGCTACTTCAGCAGAATTGTCATACCCTTGGGGTCTTTCAGTGGATAAATTGGGGAATATATATATAGCTGACAGAAGTAACCAAAGAATCAGGAAAGTAGATACAAATGGTATTATTTCAACGGTAGCTGGTAATGGAACCTATGGGTTTTCAGGAGATGGAGGGCCAGCTACTTCAGCAGAGTTAAATTCTCCATGGGAAGTTGCCGTGGATACATCTGGTAACTTATATATTGCTGATTATGATAATAACCGGATACGTAAAGTAAATGCAGCTGGTATTATAAGCACAATAATAGGCGGAGGTTCAAGTCTGGGCGACGGAGGCCCTGCGACTGCTGCACAAATCTATTACCCTGCCTCTGTTACTTTAGATAAGTATGGTAACATTTACGTAGCTGATTTAGGCGATTACAGGATTCGAAAAGTTAATACAGCGGGCATTATTTCTACAATAGCTGGAAATGGTATTCAAAGTTATGCTGGTGATGGTGGCCCTGCTACGGCGGCAGAACTAACTTGGCCTAATGGAGTTACTGTTGACACATTTGGAAATATATTTATAGCTGATTACGGAATTTATCGTATCAGGAAAATTAATAAGAGTGGCATTATTTCTACTTTCGCAGGTAATGGGAATCCCGGGTTTTCTGGCGATGGTGGCCCTGCTACTGCTGCCAAAGTTAATGAATTAGGTAACGTTCATGCAGATGTTTCTGGAGATGTTTATTTTGCAGATAATGGTAGCCAACGTATAAGAAAAGTTAATACAACAGGTATTATTTCTACAATAGCCGGAAATGGGAAAATGGGCTATTCCGGTGATGGTGGCCCCTCTACTTTAGCTCAGTTGAATCAACCACAAGATGTTACCACAGATGTATCAGGTAGCATTTATATTGCTGATTATGGTAATGGACGTATCCGCAAATTATTATCATCGATTTTGAGTATTAATGAATTAGCGACAAGCTTAGATGTGGTCAAGCTATATCCGAACCCATCAACCGGTTTATTCACATTCGAGTCATCTAGTACAAATACCGGTACAAGAATTGAGATTTACAATATCCTTGGAGAGAAAGTATATAATGAAGCCCTTCGACAAGCTCAGGGTGACAACACCATTAATTTAAGTGGGCAACCATCCGGCATATATCTTTATAGAATACTCACCGAGAACGGAAGCCTTATTGATCAAGGCAAGCTGATAAAAGAATAGTAACCATTTGGATGTCTGTTTCTCATAAGCCCCTCCTTCGGAGGGGTTGGGGAGGCCCCATAAAAAAACCGGCACCCAACCAAAGGTGCCGGCCCGTATTAACCCTTTCTTAACCTTAAATGCTTAAGCCACCTCAATCCACATTATCATGCAGGAAGGAGTTGTTCTGGCGCAACTCGCCTTTCTTGTCTTCTCCTTCCGAAAGCGTAAATCTCGATACATTCGACTCTGATGAATGCGGGGTATCTCCTAAGTCCACATTCCTTCTTTTATAAGCCGGTTCGTTTTCCATGTCGTTCAATGCACCCGGAGTTTTAAGCTTATAGCTTAATTGTTTCAACTTCTCAATTCTCTCTTGTGCTTTTTTGCGTTGTTCTTCACTGAAAACAGGATCGCTCATATCCACCTTTTCTTCTTGTGGCGGTTCGTGCATTACAGGTGGTGCTGTAACCGGAGGAACATACGCTACAGGTATCGGCGGAGGTGTCATGTTCACCGGTTTGTTCTCCAATGTCTTGCTCACTATTTCGAACTCAATATTGGTTTCCTGTGTTGTTTCTGCTGCCTTAATAAATGGCTCAATGGTTTCTGTTTTTTCAGCTACCGGTGTTTCGGTAAGTGTAGGCTTTACTTCAGGTACAGGCTTTACTTCAGGTACAGGCTTAACTTCTGCAACAGGCTTAACCTCTTCGTTCAGGTTAAAGATAAGCTTAGGTGCAGCAGGCGGTGCAGCTGATACTATAGGAGCTGTATTGGCAACATCATCCAGTCTGCGGATAATTCGTTCCGCTTTCTTTTCAGCAAATGTTGTTACAGGCCCTGCACTGAACCCGGTTGCAACAAGTGTAACGTTCACCTTGCTGCCCAATGTTTCGTCAATACCATAACCCTTAATAATGTCCGCGGTTTGTCCGGCAGCTTCCTGCAGGTAGTCGGTAATTTCGCCAAGTTCATCCATGGTAATGTCGTCGCTGCCACAGGTAATGTTCAGCAATACATAACGTGCACCACGTATGTTGTTATCGTTCAACAGTGGCGAAGCCAATGCCATTTCCACAGCGCGTAATGCCCTGTTCTCTCCTTCGCACGAAGCAGAACCCATAATAGCCACACCGCTTTCTTTCATCACAGTCTGAATATCTGCAAAGTCTAAGTTCACGTGTAAGGTTACGGTAATTATCTCTGCAATGCTCTTGGCTGCAATGTTCAATATATTATCGGCATGTGCAAAAGCTTCTCCCAGTTTCAGGTTGCCATACATTTCACGCAACTTATCGTTGTTGATGATGAGTATAGTATCCACATGTTCGCGGAGTTCTTTCAAGCCTTCTTCAGCCTGTAATTTTCTTTTCTTACCCTCAAATGCAAATGGCACAGTAACAATAGCTACCGTAAGTATGCCCATTTCTTTTGCCACTTGTGCAATTACAGGGGCGCCACCTGTACCGGTACCTCCACCAAGGCCGGCAGTAATAAATACCATTTTGGTATTGTTGCCTAAAATTTTCTTTATCTCTTCAATGCTCTCCAGGCTTGCTTTTCTTCCCACTTCAGGAAGTGAACCGGCTCCTCGGCCTTCTGTTAAGCCTGAGCCTAATGCAATTTTAAGTGGCACCGGGCTAATGTCAAGCGCTTGCTGATCGGTGTTGCATACTACAAAGTCCACGCCCTTTATTCCCTGGCGGAACATATGGTTTACGGCGTTGCTTCCTCCGCCTCCTACTCCTATCACTTTTATGATGGATGAGTTGTCTTTCGGTAAATCAAAGTTTATCATTTGGTTGTGTTTTAAGGTTATTATTTGGTTTTACGTGTTGCTATTTTTGAATTAATTATTTGTTTGATCCTTCTACATCTTCATCAAAGAACTTGCTTGCTCCGCTGAAGATCCTTTCCATAAGGCCGCCTTTTTTCTTTTGCTTTGAGTGTTGAACAATTTCCGGCTGCTTTACTACATTCTGTTCGGTTTCGGTAAGGGTTTCCTTTTCTGTTTCTTCGAATCCCTTCATTACTAAGCCCACACCGGTTGCATATAACGGATGACTAAGGTCAAATATGCCCGGCGCTAAATGCTCGTTCGGGTGACCGATGCGTGTATCCATTCCGGTTACATATTCCACCAACTGCGGCAAGTGTTTCAGGTTTGCACCACCACCTGTTACTACTATACCCGCTATCAGTTTCTTTTCGAAACCTGAATTTTTTATTTCATAATACACATGTTCCAGAATTTCTTCCATACGCGCATTGATGATGCTTGAAAGGTTACGTACAGAAATTTCTTTGTTCTGCCTGCCTTTTAAACCCGGTATTACAACTATTTCATTTTCCTGCGCTTCGGTAGGTATGGCTGAACCGAATTTTACTTTCAGCTGTTCTGCCTGTGCACGGATGATCTGGCAACCTTCTTTTATATCGTCGGTTATAACATTCCCACCAAATGGAATTACTGCAGTATGACGGATAATATCGTCATGGAAAATGGCAACGTCTGTTGTGCCACCACCAATATCCACCAGCACCACACCGGCTTCTCTTTCTTCTGCTGTCAGCACCGAATCAGATGAAGCAAGTGCCTCTAAAGTCAGGTTGCTCATTTCCAGATTCGATTTCTTCACACACTTTTCAATATTGCGGGCCGCTGCAATTTGCCCGGTAATTATGTGGAAGTTCGCTTCAAGGCGTACACCTGCCATACCAATTGGGTTCTTAATACCCGATTCGTTATCCACAATATATTCCTGCGGAAGCACCTCAATAATTTCTTCACCCGGAGGCATTACCAAACGCGACATATCCTCGATAAGCGCATCTATATCCCCCTGGCTGATCTCTTTTTCAAGATCAGAACGGGTTTTAATACCCCTGTGCTGCAAGCTTTTTATATGCTGGCCTGCAATGCCCACATTTACATATTTAATTTCCACTCCCGATTTATCGGCAGCTTCTTTAATAGCTTTCATAATTGAAGCTACAGTCTGGTCAATGTTCATGACCACCCCGCGGGCAATCCCCACTGAGTCAGACTTGCCAAGACCCATTACATCGATCTTGTTGTGTTCATTTTTGCGGGCCACAATACATACGATCTTGGTCGTACCGATGTCTAAGCCTACAATGATTTCTGATTTGTTTTCCATAGAATTTATTTTTTGGTGCAGACGATTTGGTGTTTATATTTCAGGTTTATTGTTGAATATTCATTCCATTTTCCGGTGGCGTTCAGCCCGTCGTGATACAGCACCCAAAGCCTGTCAAGCTTCTGTTCTGTATCGGTTGTGTCTCCGAAAATGATGCGCTGGTTACCTACTCGCGGAACCAACACAAATTCTTTTGAAGTATCTACATACACTTGTGTTATCTGGCTGTTCCAGAAATTGTTGTTGCGTATATACATGGCCAAATGATATATGCCCGGCAACATTGAATGCACCGATGTATCATGAGCCATTTTCTTTACATTCATGCCCGCATACATATTGTAAGGCTCGCTTATATTACCATTCACTACAAGCACTTTTGGTGTGTAGTTGTCCGACAGTGGCACAACGCTTCCTGCAGAATCGAGGTAATAGCTTTCTTCATCGCTATTGATAATGCGCACCACTGGCTTCTTTTGAACCAGGCGTACTTCTAAATTTCCATCAAGCGTTGCATACACTTCAGCATTTGCTATATATGGGTTAGCGCTCATCAATGCTTCTATCTTCTGAATATTTATCTGGTCCATTGGTTTGCCAATCACTTCACCTTGCTGCCCTTCTATCAGTTTACTTACCTGGGTTGGTGTAATAAAGAAATCGCTGTCGTGTTGCATAATGCGAATATCTACCAGCTTGCAAAGTGTTGTGTTGCGCTTCACTTCAGCAAAACCCAGCAGGCTAACTACTCCGCCCAAGAGCACCACCCAACCCGTTATATGTAGAATCTTCTTAAACATTTATCTTCTTTAATAGGGCAGTTCTCAATGGTTCTATTAACCTGTCAATATCGCCTGCACCCATTGTTACCAATACTTCCGGCATATCTTTCGTTACCACATCTACCAATTCCGCTTTGGTAGATAACATTTTATTACTGCTATGCATTTTGTTCAACAGCATGTTTGAATCAATGCCCGGTATAGCTTCTTCTCTTGCAGGATATATGTCGAGTAATATTGTTTTATCAAGCAGGTCAAGGCTCTTCGCAAATCCATCAGCAAAATCGCGTGTGCGTGTGTACAGGTGTGGCTGAAATATGCCGGTTATTTTTTTACCCGGATACATTGCCTTTACTGAATTGATGCATGCACTCAGCTCTTCAGGGTGGTGGGCGTAGTCGTCAATGAACACAAGTTTAGGAGAAACGATCTGGTAATCGAACCTGCGTTGTACACCTTCAAATGTGCTCAATGCAATCTTTATGTCTTCGTTCTTTACCTTCATTAATTGAGCCACTGCCGTTGCTGCTATTGAGTTCTCAATATTGTGCAGGCCCGGTATGCCCAGTTTAATATCTTTTATATCGCCACTTGGTGTTGCTATATCGTAACTGTAATGTCCTTCGTTAATGGTAATGTTCTTAGCATAGTAATCCGCTTTCTGATTCAACGAATAGGTATAGGTCTTACCACTATAGTGAATAACATCATTCACCTTTTGCTTGGTAACTAATGAGCCATTCTTATCAATACGGTTAGCGAACATGCTGTACGATTGGTGCATACTTGCAGCATCGTTATATATGTCCAAATGGTCAGGATCAATGGAAGTAATGATTGCTATGTTCGGGTTCAGGTGCAGGAATGAACGATCGTATTCATCAGCCTCTACAACCACAACTGTATTTTCTGAAACGGTATGGTCGAGTAATACATTGGTGTGATAGTTCTTTGACACACCACCTAAAAATGCCATGCAATCAGCCTTGGCAGATTTAAGTATGTGTGTTACCAATGTGGTAGTAGTTGTTTTACCATGTGTACCTGCAATAGCAACCGTATAATGCCCTTGTGTTATCCAGCCCAATACACCGGCTCGTTTGTGCAGGTCGTAATTATGGCTGCGGAAATAAACAAGCTCACTATGATCTTCTGGCACTGCAGGCGTGTAGATGATCAATGTATCTTTTGTGTTATGCTTTATTTCATTGTCAACTAACGACATATCATCTTTAAAATGGATCTTGATTCCTTCCGCTTCCATCTCTGCTGTTAAGTCCGACGGAGTTTTATCGTACCCGCTTACATGTTTGCCCATTGATTTAAAATAACGTGCAAGGCCGCTCATACCGATGCCTCCGATGCCTATTAAATACACATATTTCAAATCCTTTAAGTTCATTTCTGTTCTGTTAATGCAATTACTTCCTGTGCAATTCTCGCCGCTGAGTCTTTTATAGCCAATGCTGAAATATTCTTACTTAGTTTTTTTCTCAACTCAGTATCTGTTGTTAATTCTATTACTGTGTTTCCTAATTCATTTAATGCGCTTATATCCTTTATCATCATAGCTGCATCATGGTTAACAAGCTCCATAGCATTCTTTGTCTGGTGATCTTCCGACACATTCGGAGATGGAACCAGGATAGATGGTAAGCCTGTAATACAAAGCTCGGAGAGCGATATAGCGCCCGCACGCGATACAACAACATCAGCTGCAGCATAAGCCAGATCCATCTTCGATATAAAATCAAACACCCTTATGTTGGAATATTTACTTTCCATTGCCTTAGCCTGGGCATGATATTGTTTACCTGTTTGCCACACCAGCTGAATATTATTCTTCGCAAATAACTCAAGCGATTGTGCAATGCTTTCATTAATTGTTCTTGCTCCCAAACTGCCGCCAATAACTAATACGGTAGTGCCTGCATCATTCAATTTGAAGTATTGCAGCGCTTCAGCACGTTTGCTTTGCAGGTCAGTAATATCTTGCCTTACAGGGTTACCTGTAACTATTATCTTATCCTTAGGGAAGAATTTTTCCATGCCCGGGTATGCAACACATATCTTCTTCACATATCTCGAGAGTATCTTATTCGTAATACCAGGGTATGAGTTCTGCTCTTGCACCAGTGTAGGCACTTTCTTGCGAATGCCTGCCCACAAAGTAGGGCCACTTGCATAACCACCAACACCTATAATTGCATCGGGGCCAAACTTTGAAATAATTGACTTAGCCTTACTCACACTCTTTAATACTTTAGCAGGCAATGAAATATTCTTGAGCATATTGCTGCGTGATATACCTGCAATATCAAGCCCTTCAATACGGTATCCGGCAGCTGGCACTTTCTCCATCTCCATCCTTCCGTTGGCTCCTACAAACAATATTTCAGTTCCTGGTCTCATTTGTTCAAGTGCTCGGGCTATTGCAATGGCAGGAAAAATGTGTCCGCCTGTGCCGCCTCCGCTTATTATTATTTTAAGTTGTCGCTGTTGCAATGTTTACTGTTGTATTTTCTGTTTCTCTGCTAACACTTAATATTATTCCTACGGCTATACTGGTAAACCATATAGATGTTCCACCCATACTTACAAGCGGCAATGGCTGGCCCGTTACCGGTATAAGGTGAACGGCCACACACATGTTTATTAATGCCTGCATTACAAGGTTGAGTGACAATCCTATTGCCATTAAACTGCCGAATGTTTTCGGGTTCCTTGTTGCAATACGTACACCTCTGTATAAGAATGTGAGATACAGGAATATTATCATAACTGCCATCACCGTTCCGTATTCCTCTACTAATATTGAATAGATAAAATCGGATGATGCCTGTGGCAGGAAATTTTTTTGTGTGCTGTTACCCGGACCTTTACCTAATGGGCCACCGGTAGCAATGGCAATCATAGCCTGATCAGCCTGGTAGTTATCAGCCTTGTCGCCTTTACTGAAGTTCTCAATACGCGATTTCCAGGTTGAAACACGGTTATTAATATGCGGGAATGCGAATACAAGTAATAAGAATAATCCGGCAAAGGCCACAGCCACACCTACCGTAATGAACAGGTGGGTCATTTTGGCTTTACCAATGAACATGATGCACATACAGTTAACGAATAACAGGAATGCAGTAGAAAAGTTAGACGGGAATATTAATCCGCAAATAACAATAACAGGTATAATGATCGGCAGAAAGCCGTTTTTGAAATCGCTTAGTTGAGTTTGTTTAATAGCCAGCATGCGAGCCACATATATGAGCAGGGCAAGCTTGGCAAAGTCTGACGTTTGAAAGGTGAGCCCCGTACCCGGTATTTGTAACCAGCGGTTGGCATTACCTTCGTTTACACCTTTTAATAAGGTGAATAAAAGCAGGGGAACAGAAATGTACAACGCTACCTGCGATACGCGCGAGAAGAACGTGTACTTGATGTTATGTGTGAGATATATTAACAAGAAACCGAACAGGATAATAATTAAGTGCTTTGCAAGGAAGTAGCCTGCATTGCCCGAGTGACTACGATAAGCAAGGGTTTCGACAGAGCTATACACTACAAGAACAGACACGAGTGACAGGAGTAATACAATTACCCATATCACCTTATCGCCCTTTATGTAGTTAAAAACTGCCTTCATTATTTACGTATTACAGTGCCCTTACTGCATCTTTAAATTGGTTGCCTCTATCCTCATAGTTCTGGAACAGGTCGAAACTTGCACATGCCGGAGAAAGCAATACTGTATCACCTACCTTGCTAAGCTTAGCCGCCTTGGAAACTGCTTCAGCCGCAGAAGAAGCTTCAACAATAGTTGGCACAAGTACTGAGAATGCGCTGAGGATTTTACGGTTGTCCTTACCCAGGCAAACAATAGCACGTACTTTTTGTTTCACCATTTCATTTAAAATAGTGTAGTCGTTACCTTTATCAATACCACCCACTATCCACACTATCTCCGTATTCACGCTTTCCAAGGCATACCAGGTAGAATTAATGTTGGTAGCTTTCGAGTCATTGATAAACTCCACACCATGTATGGTAGCAACATGCTCCAGACGGTGCTCAATGTTCTGAAAGTCAGCGAGGCTTTCCCTGATGGTTTCCTTATGTATATCTACAACCCTTGCGGCAATTGCGGCTGCCATTGAATTGTAAACGTTGTGCGTGCCGAATAGTGAAAGTCTCTGTACTGCCATAGATAAAGGTTTTTGGTTGATGTTAATAATGATTTCGTCTCCTGCTTTGTAAGCGCCTTCCTGTACTACTTCTTTAACTGAGAAAGGGTATTTTTTTGCCGGTATATTACGTTTGCCTACTTCCGTTTTAGTTACTTCATCATCGAGGCAATAGATAAACGCATCTACGCCTGTCTGGTTTTGTATTACTTTAAATTTTGAGTTTATGTAGTTCTCCATTTCATGGTCGTATCTGTCCATGTGGTCTGGTGTAATGTTTAACAACACTGCTATATCAGCCTTGAATTTGTACATATCATCCAACTGGAAACTGCTCAACTCAATGACATAGTAATCGAAATTTTCAGTTGCCACCTGCAATGCAAAACTCTTACCCACATTACCCGCAAGGCCTACATTCAGACCCGCTTTTTTGAAAATGTGATAAGTAAGCATGGTAGTTGTTGTCTTGCCATTGCTACCTGTAATGCATATCATCTTTGCATTGGTATATCTTCCTGCAAATTCTATTTCTGAAACGATCGGAATTTTCTTTCCGCGTATCTTCACTATCATTGGGGCCTCCTCAGGTATGCCCGGGCTCTTGATTATCTCATCAGCGGCCAGTATCTTTTCTTCTGTATGCAAACCTTGTTCAAATGGAATTTTTGCATTCTGAAGCATGGTCAGATACTTTTCCTTGATCTTGCCCTTATCAGACACCCACACGTCAAAACCTTTCTTCTGTGCAAGAATAGCTGCGCCCACCCCGCTTTCGCCGGCTCCCAATATTGCTATTTTCCGTTGCGCTGCCATTATCGTAGCTTAAGTGTTACTATGGTTATAAGTGCAAGCATTATTCCGATGATCCAAAAACGCGAAACAATTTTTGCTTCGTGAATTCCTTTCTTCTGAAAATGGTGGTGCAAAGGAGCCATTAAGAATATGCGGCGTCCTTCACCATATTTTTTCTTGGTGTACTTAAAGTAACCCACCTGCATCATTACCGATACATTTTCAATAATGAATACACCACATAAGAGTGGTAATAAGAACTCTTTGCGTATTGCAATTGCAAATACGGCAATGATACCGCCTAATGCAAGGCTACCTGTATCGCCCATAAATACCTGCGCAGGATAAGAATTGTACCATAAGAAACCAATACAAGCACCAACGAATGCGCTCATGAATACCACAAGTTCGCCACAATTTGGTATGTACATTATATTCAGGTAATCGGCAAAAACCATATTACCCGATACATAAGCAAGTATCATTAATGTTGCACCTATAATACCCGAAGTGCCCGTTGCCAGACCATCTATTCCATCCGTTATATTGGCGCCATTCGATATGAATGTTACAATAAGTATGATGATAGGTATGAACATTATCCATGCCAGTTTCTTGGAATGGGTGCCCATGAACGAGGTCAGCACTGAATAATCGAACTGGTTATCTTTTATAAACGGCAGTGTTGTTTTCAATGACTTCGTTTCTTCCTTAGCATATTTAGGCAGCTCAGTAAACCCGGCATCCTGGCCGTTTATCATGGCAGTTTCTTTTGCACGCGATATTTTTTCACGTATCACTACATGGTGATTGAAATACATAACACAAGCCACAATAAGGCCAATACCCACCTGGCCAATTATTTTGAATGTTGCACTTAAGCCCTTCTTATCTTTCTTGAATACTTTTATATAATCATCGAGGAAACCAACTGTACCAAGCCATATGGTTGTAATGAGCATGAGAACGATATATACGTTATCGAGCCTTGCAAATAATAAGGTTGGAATTAAAATAGCCGCCAGTATAATAAGTCCACCCATGGTTGGTGTGCCTTCTTTTTCCTTCTGGCCTTGTAAACCTAAGTCACGAACTGTTTCACCAACTTGTTTTTTATGTAGTAACGAGATAAGCCTTCTACCTAAAAATGCAGAGATGATAAGTGAGAAAATAATAGCCAGGGCCGCACGGAACGTAATGTAGTTGAACACATTCGCCCCGGGCAAATTATACGCTTCTCTTAACCAATGAAACAGATAGTAGAACATTAGCTTTGTAATAAATTAAGTGTTTCACATAAAATCTCCATATCGTCAAACGGGTGCTTCACACCCTTAATCTCCTGGTACTTTTCGTGGCCTTTTCCTGCCAACAGAATAATATCTCCTTTCTGAGCCATCTGGCATGCTGCTTTTATAGCTTCTCTCCTGTCGACAATTGAAACCGTTTTCTTTTTGCCTAACACATCCACACCTTTTTCCATCTGGTGAATTATCTCAGCCGGTTCTTCCGAACGCGGATTGTCGGATGTAAGAATTACCTTATCGCTTTTACCACATGCAATAGATGCCATTACAGGACGCTTGGCCTTATCTCTGTCGCCACCGCAGCCCACTACAGTTATTATCTTTTCACTTGCTGCACGTACTTCCTGCAGGGTTGATAACACATTTTCCAATGCATCAGGTGTATGTGCATAATCAACTACACCTATGGTGCCATTCGGTGCCTTTGCATATTGAAAGCGGCCTTCAACCGGCTCAAGTGCGCTTAATACTTTCAATACTTCTTCTTTTTCTTCGCCTAACAGAACTGCAGTTGCGTATATTCCCAATAAGTTATATGCGTTGAATGCACCTATCATCTTTGTCCAAATTTCCCTACCATCTATTGTCAACACCAAACCTGCCAGGGTATTCTCAATGATCTTGCATTTGTAGTCAGCTTGGCTCTTTAATGCAAATGTTTTCTTATTTGCTTTGGTGTTTTGCAACATAACCATACCATTAGCATCATCTTTATTTACCAGTGCAAATGAGGTCGCAGGCAATTCGTCAAAGAACTTCTTCTTGGCTTTTATATACGCATCGAACGTTTTGTGGAAGTCTAGATGGTCGTGTGTAATATTGGTAAACACCCCACCTACAAAACTTATTCCGGCAATTCTGTTCTGCACAATAGCATGAGAACTTACTTCCATAAAGCAATGTGTGCAGCCCGCAGCAACTATTTCGCTCAGCATACGGTTCAACTCCAATGAATCAGGTGTTGTATATGCAGCAGAAAATTCTTTATCGTTTATCTGGTTCCTTACGGTAGAAAGTAAACCTACTTTATACCCGAGCTTGCGGAATAATTTGAACAACAAACTAGCTGTAGTTGTTTTACCATTGGTACCTGTAATGCCTACCAGTTTTAACTTAGCAGAAGGATAGTCGTAGAAGTTTGCAGCTATTATAGCAAGCGCTTCTGAAGTATTTCTTACTCGTACATAAGTGATGCTATTCAATTTTGTTGCAGGCATTTCTTCACAAAGAATTGCAACCGCTCCTTGTTCAATAGTTTGGTCAATAAACTTGTGCCCATCTGTGGTTAAGCCTTTTACTGCAATGAACAAAGCACCGTCCTTCACCTTTCTTGAATCGAACTGAACAGCCGAAATAGCCACATCGGTAGAACCAGCAACTTCTACCAGCGCTACCTTATATAATATGTCTTTCAGCTTTTTCATTACGATAATTGCAGTAATACTTTTTGTCCTTTATTAAATTTTGTTCCGGCAGGTAGTGATTGCTCAGCAACCGATCCCATGCCTTTCACAGTAACTTTCAAATGATTATTCTCTAACAGGTACACAGCGTCTTCTGCATTCATTCCATGCAGGTCGGGCATAATACCTTGTTTCAACATTTTCTGATAGCTTGCTGATGCAATGTGTACCGTAGAATCCTGTATTGAAGCATCAACCATACCTGTGCTTCCGCTTCCATGGAAAGCAATACCCATACGGTTCAAGGCATTGTTTATGTCTTTAAAATCGCCACATTTTACAGCCGGTGCATTATGTTTATTTGCAGATGCAGTGCTACTTACAGAAGGATCTATTTTTATACTGCTTGCATAAACTTTATCAGCTATTTCTCTGAAGATAGGACCTGCCGTTATGTTTCCATAATATCCATCAGAGCTTGGAGAGTTCATAATTACAATGCAGGAATATTCAGGATTGTTAGCAGGGAAGTACCCTACAAAAGATGCCTGGTAATTAATTTTACCATCAACCTTATAAATACCGTGGGTAGATATCTGTGCTGTTCCTGTTTTTCCTGCAATTGAATAAACTGTATTATTTAAATTCTTTGCGGTACCGCGTAATACAACACCTTCCAGCAGTTTACGCAGTTTTACAAGTGTTGAAGCAGAACATATTTTCGGATTAATGACTTGTGTAGAGAATGTTTGCACTACTTTGCCATTCTTCATTAATGCATCTACAAAACGTGGTTTTACCATTATACCATTGTTGGCAACAGAGTTGTAAATAGTAAGTGTTTGCAATGGAGTAACATTTACTCCATAGCCTATTGATAACCATGGAAGACTCACCGCACTCCATCCACCTTTCTTATCCGACGGGTCAGGCATTCTTGGAGTACCTTCTCCCGGAATACTCAGGTGCAATGGTTCGTTAAGGCCAAGGCGGCAAAGGCCATCAACAAATTTCTTTGGCTGATTTGCATAGTACTTATATATAACCTTCGAAATACCTACGTTCGATGACATTTCAAATGCACGTTGCACAGTTACCCAACCCGATACATCGTGTTCAGCATCATGCATTACACGGTCAGCATATTGGTGTGTACCATTTTCAAGATTTATGGTGTCGCTATTATTTACATAACCATCTTCCATTGCTACTATTAAAGAAGAGAGCTTGAAGGTTGAACCTGGCTCTGCAGCTTCGCCCAATGCGTAGTTATATGACTCCTCGTATTTTTCAGCAGAATCTTTTCGCGCTAAATTGGCAGCAGCCAGTACACGGCCAGTCTTCACTTCCATAAGCACAACACAACCATGGTCTGCATGGTGCTTTATAAGTTGCTCACGCAAAGAAGTTTCGGCAACATCCTGATAATTGATATTAATAGTAGATACTACATCTTCTCCGTTTTGTGGTTGAACATCATCATCCGTATTAATAGGAACACGAACACCACCTGCTAATTTTTCCATTAATATGCGTCCGCTATCACCTCTTAAGTATTCGTCAAATGCACCTTCAAGGCCCACGCTGATATTGTCGCGTGTATATCCTATTGTACGTTCTGCCAGGTCACGGAAAGGCAATTCCCGTTTGTAATTCTGTTCAACTATCATTCCACCTTTATTCCTGCCCAGGCGGAGAAGAGGGAAATGTTTTACTTTTTGCAGCTGCTCGTACGATGCAGCTTTGTGCAACAACACATATCTTGAATCGGCTGAACGTGCACTCTTTAGCAACCTGTAATACTCGTCAGCTGATTTATCTTTAAATAATTGCGCGAAGCAACGGCTGAGTGAATCAATTTTAGAATTGAACAACTCATCCGTGAGGTAATCAGTATTTACATCCATCGCCACATCATAGTATGGTAATGATGTTGCAAGCAAATTACCATCGGCAGCGTAAATATTTCCACGCATGGCCTCAATGGTAACATAACCTGTGGTCATGTTGGCAGCCGTAGCTTTCCACTTACTTCCCTGCACATACTGTATTGTTATTATCCTTGCGATAATAACAACACCCAATATGCACATTGATGCATATAAGAGGTACGTACGGAGCAATGTGCTTTTTCTCGCTTCCATTTATTTACTTGCTACTTTATTATCAATTACAATTTTATCGGGCGGTATAACCGATTCCTTCAAACCCATCTTTGCTGTTGCCCTTGCCACTTCCGATTCCTTACTCAGGTACATCAGCTTTGCTTCTGCTATCTGAAACTGGGTATTCAATTCTTTTATCTGGGTGTTCAAGGTATCGAGCTCCCTGTCTTTTCCCTGTGCGAAGTATCCGTTAGCGATATATAACAAGCATAGGAATGCAACAAAAAACAAGAAAGGCATTTGCTTGAGCGTATTATCAGAAATAAGAAAACGCCCGCTTACAACAGAAGAAACCGTACGCCCAACCGCATTACCCTTTTTAGTGGTAGCAGGTTCAGGGGCAGCTTCAACTGCTTCAGGAGCGGAATTCAACATTTCCTCCTTTGCCTTTTGTTCCTGGTCTAATTCTATTTTTAACCTGTTCTTCATTTACAATTTTTCTGCAATTCTCATTTTAGCGCTGCGTGCCCTGCTATTTTCGGTTATCTCTTCTTCGTTTGGCAGTATTGGCTTTTTGGTAATCGGCTCCATAGTCCTTAAATCGTGCCCGTACATATTTTTTTGCGGTATGCCTTCAAAATTTCCGCTGCGCATAAAGTTCTTTACCAACCTGTCTTCTAACGAGTGATAGGATATAACCACAAGCCTTCCGCCTTTGTTCAACATAGTATCGCTCTGGCGTAATAGATCTTTCAGCGCATCTACTTCTTCATTCAATTCAATTCGCAATGACTGAAACACTTGCGCCAAATACCTGTGTGCAGTTTGCGGAGGCGTACAAGGCTTAATAGCTTCTATCAGGTCACCGGTTGTGCGTATATGCTTAACTGTTCTTGCCTTTTCAAGCACACGAGAAAGATTTGCCGCATTGGTTATTTCCCCATACTCAGAAAACATTTTTTGCAGTTTACCAGCCGGATATGTATTGATTATGTATGCAGCTGTAAGTGCTGACTCACTATTCATACGCATATCAAGCGGAGCATCAAAACGCGTAGAAAAACCTCTTTCAGGTGTATCTATCTGGTGCGATGAAATACCAAGGTCCGCCAATATGCCATCTACCTTATCGATGCCCTTAGCGCTTAATTGCGCTGCCAGGTAACGGAAATTCGAATGCAGAATAGTTAAACGTGAATCGGAATTACTGTTTGCAAGCGCATCCTTATCCTGATCGAAAGCTATAACGCGGCCGTTTTTAAGTTTCTCAAGTATTGCGTTGGTGTGTCCTCCTCCTCCGTAAGTAGCGTCGACGTATATTCCTCCATCTGTGATGTTTAACCCATTGATGCTTTCGCTCAGAAGCACCGGCCTATGATACATCTCCAATACTGTCATTTGGTAGTTTACCCATTACTTCTTCTGCAAGGGCAGCAAAATCATCAGCGCCCTGCTTCATGTATTTATCGTATTCCTGTTTCGACCATATTTCAATTCTGTTCGAGAAACCGAACAGCACCGATGTTTTATCAACCCCTGCAAACTGCATAAGTGGCTTAGGCAACAGCAAACGGCCTGAACTATCAAGCTCAACTTCGGTCGCACCGTTATTGAATTTTCTTACGAACTCACGGTTCTTTTGAACGTACAGGTTCAGTGAATTAAGGCGGGCAGTTTCCTTATCCCACTCCTTACGCGGCCACAGGTTAAGCTGTTTTTCAAGCCCGCGGTTAACAACAAATCGCTTTTGCTCTTTAGCAGGCAATTGCTTCTTGAACCCGACAGGAAGCATGAGCCTTCCCTTCTCGTCCAATTTGCATTCGTATTCCCCGATCAAAGCTGCCACAATAGGTTGTTTTTATTGAGTTGTAAAAGTAGTGAAAAAATTCCCACATTTTACCACATTTTCCCACTTTGTTGAAAACTTTAATTAATCGTTAAATTTTCGTGAACAGGAAATGTTTTTATGTCGCCCAATTGATAAGGAATTGAAGGGAAACCGGGCCATGAAAACGTTATTAACTATTCGGTGGGAGAAAAATGAAAATGTTCAAAAGAACAAGACGATTTTTAGTAAAAACCTGAAAAAAGGCCGAGTAAAATCAGAACGGGAAAATCTGCAGGGGGAAAATGTGGGAAACCGTGTAAGAAGCAATGGTAATTTTCTGCCAAAAACATTTTCTTATCTTTGTTCAAAGCAGATTCAAGAGTGGCTATGTTGCAGATAAATGTAGATGAGTTACTACGAACTAAAGCTTCAAAAGCTTACAGGTTCATTCCACGTTTCCTTATCAATTATGTTCGAAGAACTATTCATGAAGGCGAGATAAATAAATTTCTTGCCGAGAATGAAAATACCAGAGGGATTGCTTTTGTAGATGGAGCGCTGGCCAGTATGGGCGCCAATGTATCTATTGAAGGAATTGAAAACATCCCGAAAACGGGTGGATACATTTTTGCGGCTAATCACCCGCTTGGCGGGCTCGATGGCCTAGCTATTATAAACTCTATTGCTAAGGTTCGAACCGATATAAAATTCTTTGTGAATGAAATATTGCTCAACCTTAAAAACCTTGATGACATTCTTGTTCCCGTTAACATAAACGGCAATAGTACCCGTCCGATGTTGGAATTGGTTGATAACATATACAAGTCTGATAATGCTATTCCTATTTTTCCCGCGGGGCTTGTATCACGCCGCCAGCCCGATAAAAGTATTAAAGACCTTCGCTGGAAAAAAAGCTTTATAACCAAAGCCAAGGACTACAAAAAAGATATTATTCCAATATGGGTTGAAGGCAGAAACTCAAACTTCTTCTACAACTTTGCCATGTGGCGAAAAAGGCTCGGAATCAAGGTGAATATTGAAATGTTCTTTTTACCGGATGAGATGTTTGGCCAGCGAAACAAGCGCATTGTGCTCCATTTTGGAAAACCCGTTTCTTTCACTACCTTTATGGAATGTAACAACGATGCAAAAATGGCCATTATGTTCCAGGATGCATTATATGATAAAAAAGAAAAAATAGTAAACGAGACTTTATTTACCAGCCCCATAAAATTATAATACGCTAAACGATACGCAAGCATGCAACCCATCATCCCACCCGTTCCGGCCAATGTGCTGGCCTCTGAACTTACCCGCGACAAGTTTGTACGTAATACCAATTACGGCAAGAATGAAATTTATATTGTTACCTACCACAACTCACCAAATGTAGTAAAGGAAATTGGCCGCTTACGTGAACTCACGTTCCGCTATGCAGGTGGTGGCACAGGCAAGGCTATGGACCTTGATGAATTTGACACCGGCGAAAAACCATACAAGCAATTGATTGTATGGAGCCCTGAAGACAAGGCTATTGTTGGCTCTTATCGTTTTCTGCGTTGCAGAGATGCACAGGTAAAGCATGATGTAATACAATTAGCAACCGTAGAGCTATTTGATTTCAGTGCTAAGTTTTTAAAAGACTATTACCCTACCACAATAGAATTGGGTCGCTCTTTTGTACAACCCGATTATCAACCTTCTTCTACAAACCGTAAGGGTTTATTTTCATTAGATAATTTGTGGGATGGCCTTGGTGCACTGGTGGTTGACAACCCCGATATGAAATACTTTTTTGGAAAAGTTACTATGTACAGGCATTTTAATGTGCGTGCACGTGATATGATATTATATTTCATGCAACACTATTTCCCGAATAAAGAGAACCTGGTGGTGCCGCTCGATCCGCTGCCATTGAACCATGATATGTACAGATTCGCATCGAAATTAAAAGATAAAGATTATAAAGAAGGACATGCTATACTTAACCAGTCTGTGCGTGCATTGGGAGAAAATATTCCTCCGCTGGTAAACTCATACATGAACCTTTCATCGACCATGAAAACTTTTGGCACATGCCTTAATCCTGAATTTGGTGGTGTTGAAGAGACCGGAATCCTGGTGACCATACCTGATATTTATCCAAGCAAAAAGGAAAGACATATTGACTCTTACCTGAAGCAAAAGGAAAAATATAAAATGCATTCTTAATAGATGATGCAATGAGCCCAAAGCTATGGTTTGGTTCAAGCATGCGCCCTTACCCGGAAGATGAACCGCCATTTTATAAGCCTGAAAGCTTTACCTGGGCCAAGCATTTTGAAGAGAACTGGGCCATTATTAAAGAAGAGGTAGCACCGTTTATTGCCGAAAAGGCAATTAAAAAAAATGCAGACTCTTTGCTTTATGAGCATTTTTCAGATGATCCGAAATGGAGTAAGCTTTACCTTTTCTGGGGCGCAAGAGTTTCAAATGACTTGCAGAAATGCAAAGTATTAAGCGGTCTTTTAAAGGAAATACCCGGCCTGGTTTCTGTTATGATAAGTTGCCTTGAATCGAATGCAACTATACCGGAACATTCGGGCGATACCAATGGAACTATGCGTTGCCATTTTGGAATTGAAACCCCGGAAGGTTCACCTGATTGCACCCTAAAGGTAGGTGGTGAAGAGCAATATTACCGTAATGGAAAGTGGATAATGTTTAACGACGGGCATAAACATTCAAGCTGGAACAAAACAAACCAACGGCGTGTAATTTTCATTCTTGACGTAATACGGCCTGAGTTTATGCATAAGAAGAACATGATATGTGCTTTTATACTTACCCGATACGCATCATATTACTATAACCGTTCTAAGATTATACACAACAGCCCAGCTTTTATAAAAACAATATTGTTTGGAATTGTGCTAAGTACAGTATATATAGGTAAGCCCATTTATAATTTATTTAAACGGTAAGGCCTATTTCAATACATCGCCCCACTCCGGCTTTATATTATTGCTGGTTTTCTTTTTGAATTTCGAGTAAGCAGCATGTACTGAATACCTTGTATACCTGAACCTGGTAAAAGCCAGCCATACCCTGTATATAATTTTCCATATTGCAATTCTGAATACAGGTGCAATTACTGCAGCTTCCGCATGCGGATATCCATATTGTTGCAAGGCATATTTCCCTGTTATCTTCTCAACAATTGCAATATCCTTCGGCTTCAGGTCTTTTTTCCATTTATCAATATTCACTTCGCTTATCGGCTCAAACATAGTTCTCTTATTCTCCTCCAGTTCTACACCCTTAACTAAATATGTATCTTTTATTTCTTTGCGGTTTATATCCTTCATGGCTTCACTATATGGTATCCCTAAAAAGCTACACACCTGCTTCATACTACCTTCAACATCTTTCACCATATCCTCGTAGTGCAAAGTAAAATAGCTGGAAGGTCTTTTACTTTTATTTTTCTCAATAATACGGTTAAACATCAGCCACTGCAGAGACATGTAAATACTATTCTTTATTTTGTAAGTGCGCAATGTACTCGCTACATTATCTCTAGGATCGCGAATAAGGTGCACAAACTTTGCTTCAGGAAATACCTTTACCAACATGTGAATGAAGATAGCATAAAAAGGGTTTTTATCTGATAAAAGAACAATGTTCTCTTTATTCCCTTTCATATAATAATAAACCATTTTACAAGCCAAAGGATAATCGAGATATTCAAGTGCAGAAAGCAAAAATTCAGCTAGTTTTTGCCTGTCGGGCTTCCAGAACTCAGCAAAGTAAAATTCCGTATATAATAGGTCTACAAATAAATTAACATCTGCTTCCGTCCATTTTTGTTTTCTACCAAATCGCCTGGCATGCATTATAATAAACTTCGACTCGGGTGGGGCAACCACGTTAGGGTGCGAATTAAATAAGGACTGTAACAAGGTAGTGCCGGAACGCCCCTTCCCCAGTATGAAAACAAAGGGCATATTCCTGATACTATCTGCTTCTTCGCTTGTCATTACCTTTTATAGAAAAAATTCACTACGTATTTCAAATAGGCACGATGGAAAAGATATACTCCCCGATGCTTAAGTAACACATAAAAATATTTATTTATAAATGCATACTTTATCTTAACCACGATCATCTGTAGCCCACTTATTCTGAAGTCTTTTTTATCGATATCTTTTTTGTACCCGTATGTTTTATACGCATAATCTCCAGCCACAAATTCAGCTGCTTCCTGCTCTTCCACACTCATCTTATCTTTCCATTCATCAACATATGATGTGCTAACTGGCTCAAACACTTTTTTATGAAAGCGATTGAATTCATGCTCATCCTTCTTTTTATAAAAACTGGGAAATAGCTTTTCATTATGGCCTTCTATCATATTCTGTTCGAAGGGAATATCAAGAAAGCTGCAAACCTGTTTCATTATGCCCTCAGGGTCCTGAACCAAGGATTCGTATGTAAGGCTGAACCATTGTGCAGGCGATTTACTCTTAACCGATTCAATATGCTTATTCACCCTCATCCACCTATAAGCCATATCGGCTATACTGAATTTAATTCGTACAATTCTTTTATGGCTTAGGATGTTTCCACGATAATCTCTCACAATATGAATAAACTTTGCCTGCGGAAATATTTCTTTCAGCTCAGGTAAAAACCTATAATATAATGGGTTCTTATCCATGTATATTTTAATGTCCTTCCCCGTCTTATCGAAATGCTGAAATACAATTTTGCATACTAAAGGGTAGCTCAGTTTTTCCTTAACGCTCACTAACGAATCATGTAATTCCTCTTTAGGTATATTCCAAAAGTTTACAAAAATCTTTTCCACGTAAAGTTCATCGCAAAAAGTCGTAATATCTTTTACCGTCCAGTTTTGTTTTTTGCCATATTTCAAATACAGCATTATAATAAACCTCGATTCAGGTGGGGCCAGTACATTGGAATGGTTATTTAGCATTACCTGCAATAAGGTAGTGCCCGACCTTTCCTTTCCTATTACGAAATAGAGAGGGGTTTTATTGATCTTATCTATATCCAATTCCACCATATATTACTGTACGCTTACAAAAATAACAGGTTATATGGTTTATATCCCCAAAATCGCTAAGTTTGTGTAAGATGCATGGGGCATTGCTTGCTATGAATAAATTCACAAAAATTGTTGCCTTTTTATTATTTATACCATTAATCTGTATTCTGTCGTGCCGGAAGAATTCGGGGCCCTCATGGGACACACAAATATTAGCCCCCCTTATAAAAACTTCACTTTCTGTCAATAACCTAATAACCAATGCCAATGCGGTTAGTAATGCCGATAGCTCCGTAACATTGGTATTTCGCGATTCGCTTTACAGCCTAAACATCGATAGCCTTTTTAAAATAAGGGATACCACTCTGATAAACTCTTACGTAAGCCCAATTTCTATACCTATAAACCCTGGCAATTCTATAATACCTGGTGGGGGAACGCCCTCAACCACTACCTATCACCTTGGTAGTGTTAACCTGAGCAAGGCAGTTATAAAAACAGGCTTTGTTACATTTAAAGTAATAAGCACATTGCCACGCGTAACCGATTATACCTATTCTGTGCCAAGTGCAACAAATGGTACACCATTAGCTATTTCTGTCCAGGTTCCTGCAAGCACTGCTTCAGTAAAAAGACAGGAACGTGATACTACCATATCATTAAGTGGGTACACGGTTGACTTTACCGGTTTAAACCACAACGGATACAATACATTAATTACAGTTTTAAATGGAATACTCGACCCTGCAGCAGCAGCCTATACCTTAACAAATAATGATTCAGTAATTATTACCGCCCAGTTTTATGGCATGGTGCCGGAATATGGCCAGGGTTATTTTGGGGAAACGAAAAAAATAATCGGGCCTACGAAATCAAATTTTCCGCTATTTAATGGAATAACAGCCGGAAGCTTAAACCTGAAGAGTGCCAGCGTAAACTTTACACTTGAAAATGGCTTTGGGGTTGATGCCCGTTTGTATATTGATTCACTTTACTCTATGAATACACGCCCGGGCGGAACAAATATTCCCCTTACGGCGAGTATTGTACACAATGCCATTAATATTAATCGTGCTGCAGCAACCATTGATCCACTATCTCCTGTAATACCATCGGTTCAAACTTTTTCGTTAACAAATGCGAACAGTAACATTGTGCAATGGATCGATAACCTACCAAATGCAATTGATTATAAGTTAGAGCTTACAACTGACCCACTAGGTAATGTTTCAGGTAACCAGGATTTTGCTTATTACGGTTATGGTATTAAAGCGTATTTAGATGTTTCAGTACCCTTGTTCGTTGCAGCCAATAACCTTACCTTGCAAGATACGCTGTCGGTAAACTTTGCAAGTTCCAGCGAAACAAAGCAAGTGAAGAGCGGTACGTTTACGTTGTACGCATCAAACCTTTTCCCATTCAGTGCTGGTATGCAGGTATATATGCTCAATAGCAATATGCAAATAGCCGACTCTATTCTTATACCGGCTCAAACCATAGCGGCTGGGATTCCTAATACCAACGGAATGGTAACAAGCCCTACTAATTCTATATTAACCATACCGCTCGATGCCAATCATGCCAATACCCTGTTCTCATCAAAGAGAATTGTGATCAAGGCAGTTTTTAATATGGGCTGCAGCACCTGTACCCCAATTAAATACAGTAAAATTTATAATACTTACCAACTAAATCTTAAGCTGATAGGCAATTTCGACTATCAGGTTAAGGGATAATTTTATGTTTGCAGCGTGAAGAGAACGGTTATCATTTTTCTTACTTATTTAACTTCCTTTACAGTTCATGCACAGTGGAACGATGGACTGACCGCGGTTCCGGCCCAGAAAGGCTTTGCTGTTGGTGTATATGGAGATGCTGATTACGCATCGACCTGCCTTACCACTTCATTTGCATTTAATATTGTGCAGGGTAATTACATTACCAATAGCATGAAAAAACAAGTATCATCTCAGTTACAAAAATTCAACCGGGCTGATGCAGAATTGAATTACGGCATGTATGGTGTATGGTATGATGACACACTTAGCAGGAAAAGAGTTTGCAATTTTTTCTTTGCATTACGTCATAAGTCATTTATAAACACCACATTTTCGCCTGACATTTTTAATCTTGCTTTTTATGGCAATGCCATGTATGCCGGTAAGTCCGCCGTACTCATGCCTTTTTCGCTGAACATGGTTAGCTATCAGCAAGCCGAGGTAGGCCTGGTATGTACTAACTTTAACGGAAAAGCTGAGTTTGGCATAGGTGTTTCTGTACTTGCGGCACATCAACTATTAACCATCGATGAACGTAAGGCTTCTTTGTATACTGACTCCTCCGGACAGGAGCTGCAATTCAGTTCCGATGCTCAATCATACAGAAGCGATACCTCAGGCAATGCAGCATATACTAATGGTTACGGAGCATCATTAGATCTGTACTTTAAAGCACCTTATAAATTAGGTAAACGTAATGGTACCATTTCGGTTAGCGCCACCGACCTTGGCTTTATATACTGGAATAAAAAATCGATATTCTATAATAAAGACACTTCATATAACTACAATGGTGTAACCATCAATAATATTTCAGACCTGCAAAATGTGAGCCTGAATGGAACATCAAAGGATAGTTTACAAAACAGGTTTCTGCCGTTTAAACAGAAATCGTTTTTTTATACAATACCTTCTACCTTAAGCATTAATAGTAATACCGACTTTGGTAAGTATCACCTGGAACTTGGCTACAATTATATTTTCAATGCTAATATGGTGGGCTATGTTTATGCACAGGGCGATAAATACCTTACCAATGGATGGATGACTGCCTTGCAAATAGGTTACGGTGGATATTCTACCTTGAATATGTCTATTATGGTTCAGCGGCAAAGCAAAAATAGTATGTACAGAATTGTGCTTAACCATATACCGGGCCTTATAGTACCAACCTATTTCGGTGGTGCCGGCCTTTACCTGGAATACTTACACTCTTTTGGGAAATAATGAAAGACCTGATTTTAGGACATAAAAAAAGCCGTTTCAAAGAAACGGCCTTTTTTAATAGATTGAGACAAATTATTTCTTGTCAGCAGGAGCTGCAGCTTTCTTGTCGTCTTTCTTGTCCATTTTCTTGTCAGACTTCTTGTCCATTTTCTTGTCTTCCTTCTTTTCGGTCTTCTTGTCAGACTTTGCAGGAGCAGTTTTGTCTTGAGCAAATGCAACTGTTCCAAAAGCGAACAGAAGAGCAGCAACGATTGATAACTTTTTCATTTTTAAATGATTTTGTTGGTTTATGTGGCGCAAAATTATAAAAATTTCGGAAATCAAAGCTTTTTTGGCTAAAATATTAATAACAATCTGGTTATTAGTGTGTTTCGCAAATATTTCTACCGCCCAGTACCCAAAAAACTTTTTCACTCCTGCCACTATTCAAGACAATAACAGGCTCGTACCACTCGTAATAGCGCAGGGCGCATTATATAGTGGTTCCATGGTTGGCCTCAATTTACTCTGGTACAAAAATTATGCACATTCATCATTTCATCTTTTCAACGATAACGGCGAATGGCTACAAATGGACAAGTTCGGCCACACACTAACCGCTTACACATTAAGCAGAATAATGACGGCCCTTTATTCATGGAGCGGGCTCAACCGTTCCTCATCAGCCAATTATGGTTCGGCACTAGCAATGGCATACCAAACCAATATTGAAGTATTCGATGGATTTTCGAGCGCATGGGGGTTTTCAATTGGAGACATGGTGGCCAATACTGCCGGGGTTAGCCTTTTCGGTGTGCAGGAAGGAGTGTGGAAAGAACAAAGGATAAGTATGAAAATATCTTTCCACAAAAGCGAATACGCTGAATACAGGCCCGACGAATTAGGATACACTGATTTGGAAAGGAGCATTAAAGATTACAACGGACAAACGTATTGGTTTGCTATTGCCATTGCATCATTTTTACCAAAAGGAAATAAAGTACCAAACTGGCTTTGCCTCGATTTTGGTTATGGCGCAGAAGGTATGGTGGGCGGTAGTGCAAACCCTATACTATATAATAGTAATGGTGATGAACTATTTTTTGACCGCTACAGACAATATTATTGTTCGCTCGATGTGGACCTTACCCGTATAAACACCAGGTCGAATGCACTAAAAGCCTTTTTCGGAACCGTTTCATTTATTAAAATACCTATGCCCACGGTAGAGCTCAGCAGGAAGAAATTAAAATTCCACTTACTCTATTTTTAAGAAGCTCTGTTTGCAATGGCCCTCGAATGTTTTCCTGCTATTATATAGTATAGCCATGTACCTAACAGGTATAAAGCTGCGGTCATATAGAATATACTAGCGTAATCAACATTATTATTCCTGAGTACTTTAAATGCAATAGCACTTACATAATACCCGCCCCAGGCAATAGCAAACATAAGGGCACTTATTATTTCGCCATTTCTTTCTCCACCATAAATTATCGACAGCTCTGATGAAAGCGGCCCTGCCATATTCATAAATGAATTGCGTATGAAGTATGCAATTACAGCAATTACAATAGCAATAGAATACATGTTATAATATTGTGTGCTTGCCATTAATACCAAAGCTGCAACAGCTAATAACTGTATCCAGGTTATAGATGAACGCATGCCTGCAGTTCGTTTTAAATAGGGAATATATAAGGTAGATACAACTATTAATACTGATGATGATGAGCTCATAAGTGCAAATGCGCCGGTACTTGTATTGTGAACATGCACAAAGAACAAACCAAGGAATGGAACGGTAAGTCCTGCCCCCAATGAAATAAATATGCAGGGAAGCAGTATATACAATATCCGTTTC
>Ga0206856_10108_pt1 | contig 29626 bp, 29 predicted proteins | sample Alteio_BWOrgCont_48_FD_152630 | JGI IMG/M metagenome (GOLD analysis project Ga0206856, IMG submission 152630) | Enriched cells from forest soil in Barre Woods Harvard Forest LTER site, Petersham, Massachusetts, United States -... | ecosystem: Environmental > Terrestrial > Soil > Temperate forest >...
ATAGTAAAACCCCCGTTTCTATTATACCCCTTCCGCTGGGCACTAACGTAGAAGCCAGTATCTGGGCAACATCCTTAAACTTTTCCGGTTCTCCATTAAAGGTTGCATATTCCGGTTTTACATTACCGGCAATAAACAAAAAAATAGCGGCGCCTATGCACACAATACCCGAACAAATAATGACACCCCAACGTAAAAGCCTGCTGATAAGCTTTTCCATGTATTGATCTGTCATTTCTGTTCCTTCGTGCTTCTCCATTATATCTTATGCGTTGCCCCGTTATATATCATTTGTATTGCCAGGAATAATATTAAAATTGAAAAGACAACTCTCAGCATCTTTACTTTTGCCTTTACCATAGTCCTTGCACCTAAAAGAGAACCGGCAAGTGCGCCAAGCAATACCGGCATTGAGATGGCAGGATCTATATAACCGCGATGTAAATAAATACCGGCACTTGCAGCCGCGGTAACGCCTATCATAAAATTGCTGGTAGCAGTAGATACTTTAAAAGGCAGCTTCATTATTTTATCCATGGCGATAACCTTTACCGCTCCTGATCCTATCCCCAGCAAACCCGATAAAACACCGGCAACACTCATAAGCGAAAAACCACCAAACAGGTTATATACTTTATACGATTCAAGTCCCCCATCTGGAGAGGGATAAGAACTATTCATTTTTAGTTTCTCTGCCAGCTTGCTTTGTTTGGCTTCAGGTGATATGGTGGGTTCAAATATCGCGGTATAGGCTGTATACAAAAGCATGCAACCGAATATGATCGCTATTACCTGGGGAGATAAAACTCCCGCAACAAATGCCCCAGTAATAGCGCCTATAGTAGTGGCTATTTCCAGGAACATGGCAATACGAATGTTGGAATATCCCTCTCTTACAAATGCTGCTGCTGCGCCTGTAGAAGTAGCAATTACCGATATAAGCGATGCTCCAATGGCGTAATGAATATCTATTTTAAATACAAGAGTAAGTAGAGGCACTAATATAACTCCTCCGCCCATGCCTGTAAGGGCTCCCAGCCAGCCGGAAAACACGGCTCCGGCAAATAACAGGGCTGTAAATTCGAAATAGTTATTCATAACAGGTTGCAAACATAAAAACATTTTTTCTCTTTCCTTGTTCCAATCTATCAGTCAAAACTTTTACTTTAGCAAAATCATTCTGCCACTTATTAATTTACTTATGCGAAAGTTAATCATACTCATATTTATAGCAGTTGCTTTTATTTCAGCTTGTAATATGAACAGCACACAAGCATCCTCTTTTTTTGAAAAAGGTCAAATTGAAGACTCCATAAAAAAATACAATGAAGCTATAGGTGATTACACTATGGCAATTCAGTTAGATCCAGGTTATACAGAAGCATACGGCAAACGAGCATTTGCCAGGGAAAACACGAAAGATTATAAGGGAGCTTTGTTAGACTACAATAAAGCAATCGAACTAAATGCTAATGATGCAAATTTATATAACGGCCGTGCAGCTGTAAAGATCAATCTAAAAGATTTTAAAGGAGCTTTGGCTGATTGTGATAAGGCTACAAGCATGAACCCAAAATTTGCAGATGCATTTAAGAATAGTGCTTTGGCGAGGCTTGATCTCAATGATTCTAATGGTGCCGCTCAAGATTACAATAAAGCTCTTGCACTGAATCCGAACGATACGGCTGCACAACTGACATACATCCAAGGGAAAGCTGCACCTAATGAAATATCAGAACAAGTTCCTAAAAAGAAAAAAAGCAAAACCCATAAGCACAAGCACACAGATTAAAGTTTTACTTTCGCAGTATCATGAAACCATCCAACAGTCTTGTTTCAAACATATTTAACATTACTGTAATTGTAGCCGCGCTTGGCTATTTTGTAGATATATACGACCTCACTCTTTTCCTTATTGTGCGCACCCCAAGCCTTGAAGCTTTGGGATATCATGGTGATGACCTGGTAACACAAGGCATTTACCTGCTCAATATGCAAGTGCTGGGTATGGTAGTAGGCGGAATCATTTGGGGCATTTGGGGAGATAAAAAAGGCAGGCTATCTGTACTTTTCCTTACCATATTACTATACTCACTGGCTAATATTGGCAACGCTTACGTGCAAAACATAGGCCAGTATGCTGCAATGCGCTTTATAGCGGGTGTGGGTCTGGCAGGCGAACTGGGTGTAGGCATTACCCTGGTTGCAGAAGTGATGGAAACCAAAAGAAGAGGTTTGGGAACAAGCATAGTAGGTGTGATAGGAATTTTAGGCGCTGTGTTAGGATACAAAGTTGCTTCTTTATTTGACTGGAAGGTAGCCTATCTTGTAGGTGGCGGACTTGGCCTATTCCTGCTTATTCTCAGAATTTATGTATCCGAATCGGGTATGTTTAAAAAGGTAAAAGAACAGGTTGTTAGCAGGGGCAATATCTTTTTCCTGTTCACAGATAGAAAGAGATTCATGAAGTATCTCTATTGCATATTGCTGGGTGTACCTGTATGGTATGTAATAGGCATCCTGGTAAATTATTCGGGTGACTTTGCCTCTAAAGCATTGCATATTACAGGTACAATTGTTTCTAGTAAAGCTGTGATGTACCATTACATTGGTGCATCTATTGGCAGCCTTATATGGAGTCTTGCCGGACAATGGTTCCAGTCACGTAAAAAATCGCTGTGGCTTGCTATGACTGTTCTTGTAATATTTACTACCCTATTCTTCTCCTCCTTCGGGTTCAGCCCTGAGGCATTTTACTTTATTATTTTCGCACTTGGTATAGCACAGGGTTATTGGATAATATTCGTTACCGTTTCGTCTGAACAGTTTGGTACTAACCTGCGAGCTACAGTTACTACCACTACACCCAATTTTGTAAGGGGATCAGTCATACTGGTGGCGGGGCTTTTTAAATACTTGTCTTTTAGTGCAGGACTGGGAATATGGGAAGGGGCACTCTATACGGGAGTATTATGCATAGGATTAGCGCTATTCTCCCTTTACAAGCTTGATGAGACCTACCACAAGGATCTTGATTATTTAGAAACATAATCTGTATGAAAAACTTTAGACTATTCTTAGCTGTTGCTATTATTTCACTCGTAATGGTTTGCTGCCATTCCGTTTCTCTTTTGCCAACCCAAGTAGATGTACCCTTAGCCCAGGCTCATTGGCAAAATACAACCCTGGATGAACTTACCAAGGGCTATAATATATATGCCTCTAAGTGTACACAGTGCCACGACATGAAAAACCCAAAAGATTTCAGCGTGGATGACTGGAACGATAATTACATGCCATCTATGGGCAAAAAAGCACAGCTAAATGACACTGAATACCAGCTTGTTTTACATTATATATTAGCCAAGCGCGAAGAACTGGTAAGCGCAAAGAAATAGTTATGAATTAGGGCGGAACATTACTCTGCGAGCCAATTCCACGAGTTAAAAGGCCCAAAGGGTATTTTTTGTAGCTTTACGTCCTTTCAACGATACTACTTTATGGAAAAACTGTCATCCCGTGTGGCGCATCTTTCTGAGTCGCAAACCATTGCTATGGCCAGGCGCAGCAGAGAACTGAAAGAACAAGGTATTGATGTAATAAGCCTTAGCCTTGGCGAGCCCGACTTTAACACGCCTGATGTAGTTAAGCAAGCTGCTAAAAAGGCTATAGATGACAACTTCAGTTTTTACACCCACGTGTCTGGTTATTTAGAGCTTAGGCAAGCCATTTCACGCAAGTTCAAAAGAGATAATGATTTAGATTATAGTGCAGAACAGATAGTAGTATCAACGGGGGCCAAGCAATCTATCGCCAATGCCATGCTCAGCCTGGTAAACCCCGGAGATGAAGTACTCGTGCCTTCTCCTTATTGGGTAAGCTATCTCGATATAATAAGACTTGCAGAGGGCAAAATTGTGCCTGTTGATGCAAGCCTTGAAAACGACTTTAAGATAACGGGAGAACAGCTGAAAAAGGCTATTACACCTAAATCAAGGGTAATAATATTTAGCTCCCCCTGCAACCCTACGGGTTCTGTTTATTCACTTAAGGAACTGGAGGAACTGGCCAACGTTATAGCAGGTTATCCGAACCTTTATATTATAGCTGACGAGATATACGAGCATATTAACTTTATAGGGAAAACGCCCAGCATGGGCACTATTGCTTCTGTTAAGGACCGCGTTATAACCATCAATGGTTTGTCTAAGGCATTCGCCATGACTGGCTGGAGAGTTGGTTACCTGGGCGCTCCTACGGAAATAGCCAAGGCATGCGATAAGATACAGGGACAAATAACATCTGCTACATGCTCTATAGCACAAAAGGCTGCCGAGGCTGCAGTTAACATGGACCCCGCCACAACCATACCCATGCGCGAAAGTTTTAAAAAGCGCAGAGACCTGGTAATAAAACTGATGAAGGATATACCCGGACTTAAGTGCAATGTTCCGGATGGGGCCTTTTATGTTTTCCCGGATGTTACCTACTATTTTGGTAAATCTTATGAAGGCACCCTTATGAAAAATGCTTCTGACTTGTGTGCCTTCCTGTTAGATCATGCCCAGGTAGCTATAGTACCCGGAGTGGCTTTTGGCAATGATGATCATGTGCGTATTTCTTATGCTACTTCGGAAGCACAGCTTACAAAGGCTTTTACAAGAATTAAAGAATCTCTTTCTCAATTAAAATAAACTTGACTACCGCAGAACTGAATAAAGCATTCAAATCGTTCGATGGATTGAACGTGATCATCATCGGTGATATTATGATGGATTCTTACTATTGGGGCGATGTTAGTCGTATTTCCCCAGAGGCACCTGTTCCTATTGTTGCAGTAGGTAAAAAAGAAAGCAGGCTGGGTGGCGCCGGCAACGTGGCTGTTAATATACAGGCTATGGGCGCTAATCCCTTGCTCTGTGGTGTTATTGGCAAAGATGATAATGGAGACAGGCTTATAAAAATATTGAAGGACAATCGTCTTTCTGATGCCGGACTTATACGCATAAACGGAAGACCCACAACTAATAAAACCCGTATTATAAGCAGCGCTCATCATCTGATCCGTATTGATGAAGAGGATGACAGTGTTATCTCTGATACTGATTCTGAAAAAGTTTACAAAAGCGTTGAAAGTTTTATAAAATCTAAAAAAACCGCTGCCATTATTTTTGAAGATTATGACAAAGGCGTGATCTCGCCTGCGCTCATAAATAAAGTAACTGCATTAGCTGAAAAACATAATATCCCAACCATAGTTGATCCTAAAAAACGGAATTTTTCTGCGTACAAAAATGTAACTGTCTTTAAGCCCAACCTTAAAGAACTCAGAGAAGGCCTTGGAGAACATGTGGAAGCAACCAGCGTTGCACAGCTTAATAAAGCTGTAGACAGACTCCGCAAAGAACAGAAAATAGATACCGCTCTCATTACACTTTCAGAGCATGGAGTATATGTAAACAATGGCAAAGAGAAAGAGATAATTCCCGCACACATACGCAAAATATCGGATGTATCTGGAGCCGGAGATTCGGTTGTAAGTGTAGCCGCATTGTGTACTGCCATAGAACTTTCTCCATACGATACAGCGGCCCTGGCAAATCTTGCCGGCGGACAAGTTTGCGAAAAAGCAGGAGTAGCTCCCATCAATAAAAAGCAATTGCTGGAAGAGGCCCTGCATTACATGAAACCCAAATCATGAGTGCTTCGCCCATTATTCCTTACGAAGAGCTTAATACAGGTAAAAAGGAACAGGTGCGTAATATGTTCAACACTATTGCACCCAGGTATGATTTTATGAACCGCCTGCTTACACTCAGGATCGATGTAAAATGGAGGAGAAAAGCGGTGGGGTTAGTAAAGCAGAATGCACCCCAATATATCCTGGATGTAGCAACAGGCACCGGAGATTTCGCTATTGAAATGGCTCACATATTATCTCCTGAAAAAATAATTGGTATAGATATAGCCGATGGGATGCTGGAGTTGGGCCGTAAGAAAATACATAATAAAGGACTGGATTCACTTATTGAAATGCAGGAAGCGGACAGTGAAAATCTGCCATTCGGAGATAACTCATTTGACCTGGCAGGATCATCTTTTGGGGTAAGAAACTTTGAGGACCTCGAAAAGGGGCTGGGGGAAATGCTTAGGGTATTGAAGCCGGGAGGAAGAATATTGATATTAGAGGCATCTGACCCAAAAAACATGCCTTTGAAAGGCCTTTACACCGCTTATATGAGAAGAATATGCCCGGCCATAGCGGGGGTGTTCTCCGAAAACAGGGCGTACGACTATCTTAACCGCTCTGTGGCTGCCTTTCCAACGGGTAGTGAATTTACTGCCATATTGCAAAAAGTAGGGTTTACCGAGGCTTCATGTATCCCCCTCACTTTGGGTGTAGCTTCTATCTATATTGCAAAAAAACCAAGCATAGGGAAATAAAGTGCCTATAAAAACGTTTATGTATTCTATGTTCAATGGGGCGCCTCATCTTAATTGTCTGCAGAAAGTAAGGATTTTCATTACCTCAATGCTCATTTTTTGTATGACCATTGGTATTACAAAGGCCCAAATGTCTGAAGAAAATCTTCCTGCATATAACCGTACCAGGGTGCATTTTGGTTTTATCATTGCTGTTAATTCAACCAATTTTTCGCTGCAACCCATATCCAATTTAGCAGGCCGTTTTGCTGATTCACTTAAAACGGTTCGTTCTGCCCCACAATCAGGATTTAACCTGGGTATAGTATCTGAACTCAAAATAGGAAAATATCTCAAGTTAAGATTCGTACCCGACCTGGCCTTCTCAGAACGTGATCTGGCTTATTCTTTTGCAGGGATGGATACATTTACCGTTACTAAAAAAATACAATCAACCTTTATAGATTTCCCTTTAGATATTAAGCTTATCTCTAAAAGGCAGAAGAATTTTGAAGCTTATGTTATTGGCGGAATAAAATTTATAACCGACCTTGCTTCACAGAAAAATGTCAATGAAAACTTATTAGGGGGAGATGAAGTGGTGCGGCTTATCCGCGATGACTATGCATACGAGGCCGGAGCAGGTATTGAGTTTTATCTTCCCTATTTTAAATTTGGGCTGGAATTTAAACTTTCGGAAGGTGTACGTAATTTGCTGATACCGGATAATACCGTGTACACCCAGTCGCTGGAATACCTTAGATCGCAGGTGTTCTTAGTTTCTTTTACCTTCGAGGGGTAGGTTAAACCGGTTCGGGTACTTGTATAGCAACCTTTGTTTGGGCAATGGCACCCATACCACCTTCTATACTTGTTACATTATTAATCCCTTTACTTTGCAAAATAGATGCAGCTATCATAGAGCGGTATCCGCCCTGGCAGTAAACGTAATAATGTGCCTTTTTATCCAGAGAAGATACATTATCCTGTAATTTGGATAGAGGTATAGTGATAGCATCTTTAACTATGCCATTTGTCCATTCCGCTGCATTCCTTACATCTATAACCTTGTCATTTTTACCCAGCTTTCCAGCAAATTCTTTTGCACTTACCGATCCTATACTCTGGGTTTTAAAGCCTTTATCTTTCCATGCTTTAAGGCCACCCTGCAAAAATCCAACCACCCTTTCGTATCCTACACGGGCCAATCTCATTACAGAATCTTTCTCTTTATTATCGTCGCACACTAGGATGAACGGAACGTTATCAAAAATACTGCCGGCCCATATAGCATACTGTCCGTTTAGCCCAATATTAATTGAACCCAGGATATGTTCTTTGGCAAAATCAACAGGATTACGAGTATCCAATACAATTACCCCTTTATCTATTTCCTTTTTGAATTCATCTATATTCAAAGGATGTACTCCTTTATTTACCACACTGTCAACATCATTATCGTATCCTTTGCGGTTAACTACAGCATCCATAAAAAAGTAACGGGGTGGAGTATCAAGCCCTGTAAGCATTGTTTTTACAAATTGCTCCCTTGTCATAGGTTGCAAGGCGTAGTTCCTTTTCTTTTGTTCACCTATGGTAGAAGTAGTTTCTTTACCTATATTTTTACCACATGCAGAGCCCGGACCGTGACCTGGATAGAGAATAACATCATCTGGTAGCTTCTTGAGCTTTTCTATGGAATCGTAAAGCATAGATGCAAGTTCTTCTTTAGATAAATAATGCTGTGCAGCAAGGTCCACTCTGCCAACTTCCCCTACAAAAAGCGTATCGCCGGAGAAAAGAGCTATAGCGGAATCCTTTTCATCTAACGCAAGGAAAGACGATGATTCCAAGGTATGACCCGGTGTATGAATTACATATATGTTATGATTCCCAATTGCAAATTTTTGGCCTTCCTCAGCTATCACGATATCATAAGCAGCTTCAGCTTTGGGTCCGAACACAACTTTTGCACCAGTTTTTTTTGCCAGGTCAATATGACCCGAAATAAAATCGGCATGAAAATGCGTTTCAAAAATATATTTGATATTGGCCTTTCTTTGTTCGGCTATATCAAGATATATCTGTATATCACGCAACGGGTCAATTATGGCAGCTTCTCCCTGTGATTCTATATAGTATGCAGCCTGTGCTAGGCAACCTGTGTATATCTGCTGAATGTACATAAGCCATTAATTTATACTGCAAATGTACGAAAGAATAAACTGAATCGGAAGTGATTAATTGCCAGCTATTAATGAGAAGAACAGCCCAAGAAAACAGAAATGGTCCCGTTTTCATTATTATTCACGGTTATGATATCAGGATTCCCATCCTTATTCAGATCATCTGTGAGTATACAGATAGGAGAAAGACCAGTTTGATAAACAGTTGGTGCCGGGAACGTACCCTTTCCATCATTGAGGAATACAGAAATATTATTTGTACCTGCATTGCAAACCGCAAAATCCATAGCTCCGTCCTTACTAAAATCAAACGCTGCAATAGAAATAGGTCCGCCCCCAGCCGCATAATTTATTGGCTTGCCGAAAGTGCCATCGCCCTTATTAATAAGCATGGAAACACTGCCACTGGCACTATTAACCACAGCAATATCGGGTTTTGAATCTCCGTTAAAATCTGCCGCAGCCACGCAATTAGGATAGCTTCCTACAGAGTAGTTGGTGGCATTACTAAAACTTCCATCTCCTTTACCCATAAGAACAGACACGGTGTTATTACCAGTATTCGTAACTACCAGATCATCGTTACCATCTCCGTTAAAATCTGCAACAGAGATTGGCGAAGGGTATTGGCCTACAGCATAACTATTTACAGAAGTAAAGGTTCCGTCTCCCTTACCCATATATATGGTTACAAGGTTACTGCTATCGTTCGATATTGCTAAATCTATATTCTTATCGTGGTTAAAATCTGCGGTGGCCACATAGCAAGGAAAAGCGCCACCGGGTATATCCTTGTGAGGTTGAAAGGTTCCGTCACCATTTCCTATAAATATGGCTATTGTCTCACTTCCTGTATTGGTAACTACTAAATCCAGCTTGCCGTCGTTATTAACATCAGTAGCTTTTACAGAAGTTGGATAATGCCCCGAGGGATAGCTTACCGCGGACTTGAAGCTGCCGTCTCCATTATTTATAATTACCGATACATCGTCTCCATTGTAATTTACAACAGCCACGTCCGGTTTTCCATCCCCATTAAAATCACCGGTGCAGGCAGAAAAAGAAAACTTACCGGCCTTAGCAGGAACAGCTTTCTTCATGCATAATGTTGTTTGACTATCTACAACATGCACAAGTAATGCACAAAAGCAAAATGAAATTAAAACCTTGTAGCTATTTTTCATTACTGTGGGGGATCCTCTTAACCGGAAACAAATGTAGAAAAAAATAGGCTTTAATTCGATTAATTTTTAGGCTCAAAATCAGCATGTTGATACTAGCGCTATTCCTTGCCCTTGATTTTAGCTGTCCTTATTCTTCTCCTTGCCACTTCGATCGGGTTTTCTTCTTTTCGGAATGTATTCGCTTTGTTGTGAGTCTTTTTCTGTGATACCCTTTACCCGGCTTGGTGGCAATCCTTTTCTTGGTCTTTTTGAAAGCTCTATCAAGCAAAGAGTAGAACTTTTGTATGGCTATTCTCTTATTCAGTAACTGACTTCTTTCTTCCTGTGCAATGAGATAAAGCAGCCCTTCTTTATTGATAAAAGATTTTAATTTAATGCCTACCAGCGCCTTTTGCTCATCGTTCAGTATGGCAGAGTTCATATAATCAAAATGAAGCTCTACCTTTGTAGACACTTTATTTACATTTTGACCACCTTTGCCACCGCTCCTGCTTGTAGTAAACTTAAATTCTGAAGAAAAGTCTGTATTTCGTATGTCGCCTGCACTTAACATAGTAATAAAAAGAGGAATGATCCTCTGCAAAATAAGCCTTTTTTTTGCTCCGTTTTTAATGTCAGCGCAAACAGTGCAGGAAAGTATCAAACAAAAACTGGAGACTTATTTTTCGAAAGATGCAGCAATAGAAAAATTTGTAGGCATCACTAAAGACAGTTTTTTGCTGTATTCAGACAGCAAAGCAAAAGCAGAAGGCAGAAAGCCGGAATTCTCTTTAACCTGGGCACAAGTAAAAGATCTGTCACTGATCATTGGTTCTATTTCTGAAAAGGAATTAGATCATCTATTGGAACATAAGGACAGTATTGATTATTACACTAAGCAGGCTGCAAGCACTCCAAAAATTACGGGTTCATTAAAAGGCCTTAAAGTAGCAATAGACCCCGGGCATATTGGAGGAACTTACGCCATGGGTGAAGCAGAAAGCAGGTGCATGACTTTGCAAGTTGATTCATCAGGACATCCTGATTCAATAAGACTCGTCGAGGGCAACCTTACCTTTTTTACGGCACAAATATTAAAAAAGAAGCTGGAAGACCAGGGCGCTATTGTTATTCTTTCCAGACCCGATACGGGCATCTCTGCATTGGATATAACATACCAGGAATGGAAAAGAAGAATTAAAAACAAAGAGTATGTTGATAGCCTTGTAAAAGAAAATCTATTGCCTAAAACCCAAATTCCCTTGTTGCATCGCAACCTACCCGATAAAATATTATTTGGTAAGGTATTTGGCTCATTAGATATGGCAGAGATCGCCAAAAAATTCAACGCTTTTAAACCTGATATCTCGGTTGTGATACATTACAACGTTAATGAAACAAACATTGGATGGAAGCACCCTACAGACAGGGATTATGTTATGACTTTTGTAGGTGGATGTATTGTAGCAAAAGACCTGTCATCCCTTGGAGGAAGACTGAACTTCCTGAGACTGCTCTTAAGCCCCGGCATAGAAAATTCCGTGGAACTTTCTTCTAAAGTAGTGAAGCATTTATCAGCTGACTTAAGTGTACCCGTTGCACATAAGGAAGATGCACTTTATCTTAGCAAAAACTGCCTCTCCACTCCTGCTGATGGGGTTTATGCAAGGGACCTTGCACTCACCCGACTTATTAGAGGAACATTAGTTTATGGAGAAGCTCTTTACCAGGATAACTCTATGGAATGTTGCATGCTCAGCGGTAAAGGAAAAGACTTTAAAGGTTGTAGCATATCACAAAGAATAGACCAGGTAGCCAATGCCTATTATGAGGGCATAGTGGATTATTTAAATGGATTGGGGAAGAAGTAACTTAACGCTTTTGGGTGGGGCAAGTTATTGAATGGCAATCTTGCCACTCGATAAAAGCTCTTCCTTTTCTGTCACTATTTGGTATAAATAAATTCCCTTGGCATTGTTTCCTAAATCAATTTCGGTATCATTTGAATTTAAAGGTGCAGCATATACATTTCTTCCCAATATATCAAAGACTTGAATGTATTCCTTACGGTTGATTCCATTCGTTTTAATAGTAAATCTACCGTTGGACGGATTCGGATAAAGAGAAACTTCTGGACTGTTAGCGATTTCATGAACACTTAAAATTTGGGACAGTTGAATTTTATAGATATTACTTCCAACCCCAGCGTAAAGAGTTGGTCCATTTACTGCCAATGCAGATACAGAAAGATATGGTGGCACAAGACCATTATTAAACGAAAACCAATTTGTCCCATAATTTGATGATATGTATATCCCGCTATCTGTTCCTGCAATGAGAGTCGTTCCAATATTTATCATTGTTGTAATGTAAATGAAGCCGTGAGTATCCGCTGGCAATCCAGTATTAACATTATTCCAACTGGCTCCTCCATTATGCGAATAATGCATACCAAACCCATACGTACCAGCGAAAATATTCGTATCAATAACAGTAATGGCGTCCGGATAAAAAGAATATTGAGGAACTATAGAAGTCCAATTAACTCCATTGTTAGTTGATGAATAGAGTCCGTAGTCATTAGAAAACGGTCCACCGGCAAATAGTGTTGTGCCGTTAACAGCTAAGCCTTCAATATTACTTCTGACAGGCAAGCCATTGTTAATCGCAGACCAAGTTACCCCGTTATTATTGGTCATATAAACCCCTTTACCACCTGTCCCTGCGAAAACACTATTCCCACTTATAGCCAAAATACTTACCCCAGTATCTTTAGCAAATCCACTATCTATTGCACTCCAGCTTTGTCCATTGTTTATAGATAGAAACATTCCATTATCCCATGTTCCGGCAAAAATATTCGTGTCTTTAACAGCTAAGGCTGTTACATTACTGTATGGCAATCCAAGAGACTGTGTCCAAGTTATACCATTATTATTTGATATAAATAGACCATAATTTGCCCCAACAAAAACATTCGAATCTCTGAATGCGAAACTGTAAATACCCCCATTATTAAAAAAACTTATCTGCTGCCATTGGGCATTAACAAGGTTACATACCGCTATAAAACATATTATTAGTTTAGTTTTCAAATACTGCTTTTTAGCTTATTGCTTAGCTTCTTCCTGAACTGTTAATCCATTATCTTTAAGAAAGCTATTCAATTCATCCATAGTCTTATATTTGGTGTTATCCCATTGTGCAGCTGGATAATCTATTGGAATTAAATGTCCATTTCTGTATTTTTTGGGTGGAAAAATGATAGGGGCAACGCAATCTGTTCTTGTTAATACAATAGAATTATCAGTTACAGCCATTGTATCAACTATCATTGTTGAATAAGCAGGCTTACTAAAAATTATGTAAGTCGTGCCCTTGCGCAACGATGTAGGTCCTTGGTCCGTAATTTGAGGGGCAATAATGTCGCTTCCTCCTATATTACCACCGAATGTGATTACCTTGATACTACCAAGCTTAATCTTCGGACTTCCTCTATAAATTTTACCTATCTGTACAGTATTACACGTCAGCACTTCACCTTTCCGGCTGTAATAGCCCTTTTGATTCGTTACAGTTCCTTCAAATATATATGAAGTAGTGTCTATACTTTTTATATGATACGCCAGTTCTTGGGAAGGGCTAAGGTAAGCCTGTTGTGCATTACAAGCAAGACTTAGACAATAGAAACTTAGTAGCCCTGTAATAACTTTTTTGGGTATGCTCATAATATGGATATTTTATAGTTTAATGAATTTAATTGTTTGAAAACTTCCATTGACATTAGCTACTAAGAAATATATCCCCTGAGCTAATTCATCTAAGTTAGTTTGCTCTCTGTATGTACCAGGTTCTTTATGTCCTTCTGGCAATGTCATTATTACTCTACCAATACAATCAGTTATTTTGAATTGAATATACGCATTTTCACGCAATTCGTAAGCAATTGTAATACCACCATAACCAACCGGGTCTGGAAAAACATCAAGATTATTGATATTGCCTGAAATTGTAGGTACACTAAGTGTAAGGTCTCTGCAATTTTTCGAACCTGGAATTAACTCAATATAACCACAGGTATTGTTGTTAGCGGCACTTGTATTTACTTCATCGAATGCACCGTATAGGGTTCCTGGTCCCGGCCAGGTACTGCCTCCTGCAATACTATCTCTATTCCCAAATACTTGTTGCCAATACATCAATGAAATAATGTCATTTATATGTCCAAGACCATGGGCATGCCCCAGTTCATGCAAAATTGCATCGTAAAAGTAAGGATCACTACCACCAAATTGGGTATAAGTTGTGTCATAGTTCCATAGGTGTCCGCCTGGCATTGGTCTCATATTTATATCAGCCTCTTTGTAATACGCTACAGAATCAGTTTGGTCATAACAGGAACCAGCTAAAAATAGTGAGGTTTCCATTAGGACACTCGGAGATGCAAAATTGCTGTTGCTAAAGTAGATGTTAGAAACACCATCACCTTTAGTAATGGCTAAGCCTGTATCAGGCCCTATCGTCCAATTTACTCCGGTGAAGCAATTCCAAGTACGAATTGCCTTTTTAATACATGCATACGCAGCGGAATTTTGAGCTACAGTTGTATCACATCTAAACACAAGACTTTTGGCACTAGACGTCATTACAATATGATCGTTTATTTTTCGTTTTGTAGGTGAAGTATGTGCATTTTCAATGTTATAGTTTATTTGGAGATTTGTATAGTCGCTTTCGGCTCCGCAACCATTATAAATTTTCATAGGTCCGGTTCCTGGGCTTACTGTTGAATCTCCATATAAATAGTTTGGCATCTTCACTATTATTTTACTATCCGCCCAATTAAGAATATCCATGCTATCCAAGAGACCTGGCGAGCCGCCGTTCGCATCAGTAACTAAGATTGCCCCACTTCCAGCAGAAGCACCAAATCCATAACCTGTTATGGCTAAAATGGATGAATTTGAGGGAACACTTTTATAATTAGTCCCTGCATTGACATTAGGTAATGGATTAACATGCATAGGACAAACTGTTGTAGTCAGAGTACCCGTATAGGTAGTACTACTGAATTGCGTATTAATTAGAGTATAATCTGAGGAAGATGTGCCGGGAACAGAATCTGTATAAAAGGATGGCTGCATTGTCGTTAAAGTATCAAAAGAAACTGTTCCTGGGGTACAATCTTGAATCGGTAAGGAAATTTCAAGAAAAGCTTGAGGTGTAGAATTAATAATAACCCCCTGACGGGAATGGTCGGATGCTTGACCAAACTTAATTTTTATTTCATTACTTGAAACATCAGATACATTTAGAGTACCGTAATCGTTTTCTGAACTTGGAAGGAAAGGACTAAGTTCGGTGACTATTATATTTGAAGCATCATCACCCAAAAATTGGTTGGGAAATTGAATATTAATATCGCAACTATTAAATCTTGAAGCTGAATCCGCCTGAGCAAAAATATCGAAGGTGAAATAACTTGGGCTTGCACAGTTGGTGGTAGCATTTCCCATAGAAAGAGTAAGCGCAGCATCACCTTTTGTACAAACATTAACGTACTTTTTTAGAACACTGAATGTGCCACGAGGGTATACGTTCCATTGATTCATGCAAGTAGACCAGATTGGGTCTCCCTCAATAACACTTTGTTGGCGTACCAGTGTTTGATTCTTGGTTGTTCCTGAACCAACAGTCCAGCCATTACTTCCATACGGAGTGCTTACGTCACCAACCTTATCTAATACAGTAAGTAACGCACTCGATGAAGCAGGCACAATTTGCCCAAGCGCAACAACATCCTTGCCATTAAAATTCAAGGTATCCGATAATTGTTTTGCCATGTGGGTTAGAACGGTATCTGCAAATCTGTTAGCAATTAAAAATGTATTATGCGCCCCAATGATTCCTTTTAAGTGTATTTCAAAAGGAGGAGCTAAGGCAGAACCATTTGTTGTACCCTCCAAGTAATAGGTCTTTAAATTTATTGCGCCCGCTGTGGGATTATATAACTCTATAGCGTCGTCATTATTAACGGTATCCTGAACATACGCAGAAATGAATATCGTCCTACAACCGCCTAAAGTGTTAGGTGTAGGTATTAATCTTGCTGTATCAATGCTACTGCATCCATTTGCATCAGTTACAGTAAGGGTATATGTAACAGGCTTTGCGGGTGGATCTACAATGATATTTGAGGAAAGAGGTGGGGACCATGCATAAGTATATGGTGGTGTTCCACCAGTCGCAGTAACGGAATCACCGGCTAAAAAGTGAACTAAAGCTGAATCGGCGTTTGCAACTGGAGGAGTGTTTATAGTAACCGTTTTTGTCGCGGTGGAACTACACCCAAAACTGTCCTTAACTGTGCAGGTAAAAGTATGATTTGCATTCGCGATATATGACGGGTTGTATATAGTCGAAGAATTTAAAAGCGAGGCGGGTCTCCAGGCATAAGTGTAAGGTGAAGTCCCACCCGAAACGTTAGCAGTGAGATTATCGGTTGAACTTTTGCATGGATTAGAAGGACTGGAAGATATGCTCACGTTAATAGCAGGGTCAACATCAACAGTTACCCTTACTGTGTCAGAGCAGCCATTAATATTCGTACCTATGACATAATAAGTAGTATTACCCGTTGGTGAAACTTTAATGGAACTAGTAGTAGCTCCAGTGCTCCACAAATAGGTTAATCCCATGCCGTGAGCAGTGAGCGTCGAAGAATCTCCATAACAAATTGGGTTAGGTCTGGCAGTAACTCTAATATGTGGCGGACAAGGAACGCCGGGAGTTAAAGCATTTTGAGAATTGGCAATTCCTATTCCAAATAGGAAGAAAGAATAAAGCAAATAGTAACTTTTTTTCATAATCGACGAATTTGAGGGTCAGTAACTTAGGTATATTATAAGAGATGGAGATTATATTTTTTAAAGTCTGTAATGAACTGCAAAAAAGACGTAATGAACTGCATATTAATCTTCTTTTTGGATTGTGCTTTTAAATAAGAATTTCATAAGGGCTCTAATAAATAGTAACAGATTAATCTTTGGTGGCATCATTGCGATATGAATAACAAATATATTAAAAAAATAGTAGTATTATATAACTACTATAATTATAATATAGTAATGATGCTAATCCAATCCACGAATTTTGCAGGAACGCAGAATTTATGGAGATTAATCCAGAAGCTCATTATAAAAGATTAGGGCAAAACATTGCTCAAATAAGAGCAAAGAGAAAAATGTCTCAATATCAGTTGGCAAAAGAGATATTTACAGACCAATCTAATTTAGCAAGAATAGAGGATGGAAAAGTTAATCCAACAGTAAAGACACTAATAAAAATTAGCACTGTACTGAAATGCAGTGTAAAAGATTTCTTCGATTTCTAGACTCTTTACACTTTCAAATTAAGGCCTCAAGATAGTATACTGAATATTATATAGTATTCTGTTTATTCGGCATTTGCCAAATAATTACCCTGCAATTATTAAGCTAAGTTTATTGATTTATGCGCTCACAATCGCAAAGCTATGATTATCAGGCTAATGATGTTTTGCTATTGTATTTTACTGTATTTAACAATGGATGCCCTGCAAATAAAGGCTTTCAGAAGGGTATTTATTGTTAATTCTATTGTTATTTTAACATAAGAAAAAGGGAGAAAAATGAGGGGATTTTTCGCTACGGATAAATACTCACCCCATAGCCCCTCTCTATAAATAAAGAGGGGAAGGAATTTATTTTATCAATGATTTTGCCCAGCGCTTACGCACTGGGCTATAAACATATCACCCCGTTGAGGTTTGCGTGAAGGATTGCTTTGTGATCTTTGCGTGGCTGTTTGCTTTGCAACCTTTGCGGTTAAATGTATTAAAGGTCCTCTAGGTTTAAGGCAAGTACTACAATGACCTCACCCTGCCCTCTCCTGCAAGGAGAGGTAAATCACTTTGCGACTTCGCGTCTTTGCGAGATACTATTACTGAGGATCTACGTCAATCCTGACACGCATACGGGCATATTCCTTACCTTTTTTGTAAAAGGCATGGAGCACTTCAGTGAGCATTTCCTTTACCTTACCGGAGTATTTCTCCTTTTCTATCTTGATAAGTATGTTCTTAAGGTAGTAGTTATTTACCCTTGATATTACAGGGTATTCAGGGCCAAGCACACGTTCGTTACCAAATTTCTTTTTCAGTTCCAATGCAAGTTCAGGAGTGAGTGCATCCAGGTCATCCTGGTTCTTGCTGCTCAGGGTTAGCTCAACAAGGCGGGTAAATGGTGGGTAAGCAAATTTCTTTCTCTCCTCAATTTGCTCAGTATACATTGCCATATAATTATTCTCCACAACTTGCTTTATAATGGGGTGTTCAGGGTTTTGTGTCTGAATAATTACTTTACCTCTTTTATTCTTTCTACCTGCCCTTCCACTTACCTGCGCCATAAGCTGGTAGCTTTTCTCTGGAGAACGGAAGTCTGGAAAATGTAAACCTGAGTCGGCATTCAACACTCCTACTATGCTAACGTTATCAAAGTCCAGCCCTTTAGTTACCATTTGGGTTCCAACAAGTATATCTATCTCTCTATCCTCAAACTGGTTTATAATAGTGGAATGTGCATGCTTTGCCCTTGTAGAGTCAAGATCCATCCTTGCCACTTTTGCAGTAGGGAAAAAGAGAAGCAATTCCTCTTCTACCTTTTCTGTACCAAAGCCTTTCACTTTTATATCTGGGCTACCGCAAGCAGGGCAAGAAACAGGGGGAGACATGGAGTATCCGCAATAATGACAGCGCAAGAGATCAGCTTTTTTGTGGTAGGTCAGGCTAACATCGCAATTGATGCACTGAGGCACATGAGCGCACACATTGCATTCCACAAATGGAGCAAAACCTCTTCTGTTCTGGAATAATATAACCTGTTCTTTTTTAGCTAAGGCATCCTCAATGTTCTTTAAAAGGAAAGGAGAAAAGATAGACTTCATCAGCTTCTTGCGCCTCTCCTCAGCCACATTACATACATCTATTTCTGGCATTTCCATGCCGCCATAACGTACATTCAATTCAACCAGGTCATACTTACCCGATGCAGCATTATAATAGCTTTCCAATGAAGGAGTAGCGGAGCCCAGTATAACTTTTGCTCCGTGAACGTGAGCCAGATATATAGCTGAATCTCTAGCATGGTAGCGAGGAGCGGGATCTTGCTGTTTATAGGAGCTATCATGCTCCTCATCTACAATTATTAAGCCTAGTGATGCAAAGGGAAGAAACAATGATGAGCGAGTACCTACAATTACTGAATACTGTACATCTTCATTTTTTACCAAGGCATTCCATACCTCTACCCTTTCATTGTCACTGTATTTAGAGTGATAGACACCAACTTTATTTCCCCATCTCTTTTTAAGTCTCTGCACTAATTGAGATGTAAGGGCAATTTCCGGTAGCAAGTACAAAACCTGTTTACCTTCGTTTATAACCCTTTCAATAAGCTGCATGTATAGTTCTGTCTTTCCACTGGAGGTAACCCCGTGTAACAGCACAACATCCTTTTCTTTAAAGAACGTATCTATTTTTACAAGTGCCTCCTGCTGAAATTCAGCAAGAGGATTGGCCTTCTGTATCTCTCCTTCTGTATAAGCAAGGCGAGAGACTTCTTTCATATTTACCTCCAGAATGCCCTTATTAACCAATTGATCAAGCACTGAAGCAGAGCTCTCCGTTTGTAACAAGAGCTTGCTTTTCTTTACATTCTTCGGCTTGCCTGTATGCCATTCTGATAACTGCATATAGGCCATGAGTACTTCCAATTGCTTGTATGCCCTTTTCTCCAGAGTTGCCATTATCTCCTGCAACTCCTTTTCAGTTATGGAGGATGACAATTGAACATAAGCTTCTGTCCTTGGCTTATACCCTTCTCTCACTTCTTCCTTAACTCTTGCAGCGCCCTTAGTAAGCAAGCTTTGTATAATGGGTTGAACACTTTTTATACCCAGTATCTCTACCACTTCATCAATACTCAATTCACTCTTTTCCTGGAGAGAAAATACAAGCTTCCATTCCTTTTCGGTAAAGTAATCTTCAGTCAGTTCTTCTAAAGAAAGCTCATCATTGCGTACTATCCTTGTCTCACTGCTAAACCTCAATCCTGAAGGAAGAGCCGCATTGAATACATCACCAGGAGTGCATAAATAGTATGAAGTTATCCAGTCCCAAAAATTAAGTTGAATATCGTTTACGATAGGCTTGGCATCCAGTATATCTTCTATATACTTTGCCTGATAACCAGGAGGAGGGTTTCGATGTATCTTTCTTACAAGAGCAGTATATAACTTGTTCTTACCGAATTGCACCACTACTCTTTGGCCAGTTTTAATGAGATCATTCCAGTCATTTGGCACCCTATAGGTATAAAGGTTTGGCACCGCCAAAGGCAATATTACGTCAGCAAATAAGGTTGTTCGCTCCTGCATTTTATAATACTGTGGAATGTCCGCAATGTTACGCAATTTTTGCCTTTTGTAAACAGGTATCGAGCAATTGGTATGGAGCATTGAGAGGCAGGAAATTACTTTACATTTGTCCTATGAATACTCTCATACAAAATATTAAAACTATAGTTCAGGCAGTCTCTAACCCAAAGCCAAAAGTAGCTGGCAAGGAGATGAGCCACTTACCCTGCATTGATAATGGATGGATAAGCATAGAGAACGGACTTATTGCTGGCTTTGGAGAAATGAAAGATATGCCTTCTAAGGCACATTTTGATGAAGTAATAAATGCTAATGGAAGGTTAGTATTTCCTACCTGGTGTGATTCTCATACTCACTTGGTATATGCAGCCAGCCGCGAGGGCGAATTTGTTGACAGGATAAAAGGGCTTAGTTACGAAGAGATTGCAAAGAAAGGCGGAGGTATTCTTAATTCTGCTGAACGTTTGAATAAGACATCGGAAGATGGGTTATTTCAAAGTGCAATGACAAGGCTTGATGAGATAACCCTATACGGTACAGGCGCAGTCGAAATAAAAAGTGGCTACGGACTATCTCTAGAAGGAGAGATAAAGATGCTAAGAGTAATAAAGAAATTAAAACAACATTCTCCATTAACTATAAAAGCTACATTCCTTGGGGCGCATGCAGTACCCATTGAGTACAAGCAAAACAGGCAGGAATATATTGACCTTCTTATAAATGAAATGCTCCCTTTAATTGGCAAGGAAAAGCTTGCCGATTATTGCGATGTGTTTTGTGATAGGGGCTTCTTTACTCCGGATGAGACCAATGCTATATTACAAGCGGGTTGGAAACATGGACTCCAACCTAAGATACATGCCAATGAATTGGATTATTCTGGTGGAATACAAGTAGGAGTCAAAAACAAAGCGCTTTCGGTTGATCATCTTGAATTCACGGGAGACGAAGAAATAAAAGCATTACTATCATCCGAAACCATGCCTACACTCCTGCCTTCTACCGCTTTCTTTTTAGGGTTGCATTATCCACCTGCTCGTAAAATGATAGAAGCTGGATTACCTATTGCATTGGCTACGGATTACAATCCAGGCTCTTCGCCATCAGGGAGGATGGCCTTTATATTATCTCTTGCCTGTGTTAAACTGAAGATGCTGCCAGATGAAGCCATTAATGCTGCAACTGTAAACTCTGCTTATGCAATGGGGATAGATGCTACACACGGAACAATTACTGTCGGTAAAAAAGCAAGCCTGTTTATTACCAAAGCAATAGCCAACTACAATCTCCTCCCTTACTCCTTTGGCAGCGATCTCATCGAGACAGTTATCATAGAAGGAAAGAAACAATCTTAATGCCAGAAAATAAAAAACCCTCTCCTTGTAAAAAGAGAGGGTAGCCTGTCCGGCCTCCTAAATCGGACGGGCTGAAGGTATACTACAAATTAGGCTGTGGAGTTGTTCTTAGGTAAGGCTTGATAACCTTATGCCCCTTGGGGAATTTGGCTGCTATGTCTTCCGTTTTGATAGCGGGAACAACTACTACGTCTTCTCCATGCTTCCAATCAGCTGGGGTTGCAACGCTATAATTAGCTGTCAATTGCAATGAGTCCAAAACACGAAGTATCTCATCAAAGTTCCTTCCTGTAGATGCAGGGTATGTAATGATAAGCTTCACTTTTTTATCTGGTCCTATGATAAATACCGACCGAACAGTGAACTTTTCAGACTCATTGGGATGAACCAAGTCGTAAAGCTTTGCAACCTTAAAGTCAGGATCAGCAATGATAGGGAAGTTGACTGTTGTATTTTGCGTCTCGTTGATGTCGCTTACCCATGCTTCGTGTGATTGTATGGGGTCAACGCTCAGTGCGATTACCTTTGTATTTCGCTTGTCGAATCCAGGTTTAAGCTTTGCTACTGTGCCAAGCTCGGTTGTGCACACAGGTGTAAAGTCTGCCGGATGAGAAAACAAGATTCCCCATTTGTTATCCAGCCATTTGTAAAAATTGATCTGACCTTGTGTGGTCTGTGCCGTAAAGTCCGGCGCGGTGTCTCCTAGTCTTAGTGCCATTTGGTTTGTTGTTTTTAATTGTTATTGATTGTTTTATTTATTGACTTTGTAAAGGGTAATACTAAATAAGTATATATCACACAGCCCAGGCAGTAACCTGCGAATGCCTCCAGTGAAGCACAAAATATGAGTGTAGCCGCAACCAAATAAGCAGCACTGTAATACTGAACTAGCTGAAGTAGTGCAATTGAAATACTAAAAACAAATCCAATCCCAGCAGCAAACTTCTTGGGAGCGGCATCTCCTATCTTTTCACTTAGGCCTGAAATATTAAATACTTGCTTGGAAGCATATTTAATAGGACTGTAAGTTCCAGGTGTAAATGCCCTCAAGGCAAAATCTAATCCTAATACAATTATTAAAAGAGGTAATTTAAATACGACTGCTATCACTGTGATAGCTATTGTCAGGAATGCAGCTATTCTGGCAACATTCTCATTAATCTTTTGTAAGGATACCGGGCAAGTTATTGTTTTATTACTCATGATATTTTTTGTTTTGCCGGACAAAAGTATATAAAATCTATATACTTAGTAGATATTATGATTAAAAAAATTTATTTGACCTGCTTCTTACTGGATTTCAATGACTTTAATTTCTTTTCTTTTTCTACCATATCTTCAATTGTTGTATCGGCAAGTACTTTTAATGTGGCCTCCCTAACCTCTAATACCACCTCCCTTAGACTACAGAAAGCTTCCTCTTTGCAGTCTTCGCATCGTTCGTAAAAATTTATACTTACACAAGGTAACAGAGCAATGGGTCCACCTGATATCCTAAGCACCTGCGAGAGAACTATCTCGTTGGGCTTCTTCAAAAGATAATAGCCTCCTCCGATTCCTATCTTACTACCCAAAATACTTTGTTTCCTGAGTTCAAGCAAAATAGCTTCCAGGAACTTTTTCGGAATATTCTCCTGATCTGCTATAGCCTGAATGGTCATAGGTTTTTGTTTCCTGGCAAGTGCCACGAGAGCCTTTATAGCGTATTTGGTTTTATTCGAGATCATAGATAAGTGGTTAGTGAATAGTGGTTGGTGATTGGTTCTTTAGTGATTTCTGCAAGGCATGGAGCATTTTGTTTATTTCTGCTAACAGATTTAACAAACTTGTTGAGTTTTCTTTAGTCATTAATTCTAAGTTCTGGGATAAAATAATCAAGGTCTCTACTTCCGCCAAAGAACCTTTCGCTATTCCCAAAAACTGCAGAAATTCTCCAGTTGAATTTCTTGCTTGCCCCTCAGCTATATTTGCAGGTATTGAAACTACTGCTCTTCTCATTTGTGAGGTCAGTCCAAACATTTCTTCTTTGGGAAAGGATTTTGAATGTTTATAAATCATCTGGGTTAAGTCCATTGACTTTTGCCATACTATTAAGTCTTTGTAACTTTTTAAATACTCCATAACAAAAAACAATTCATTTTCTACTAATCACTAACCTCTATTCACTAGTCACTATATGAGTTCCTTTCCTGTCATTTCCTTAGGCTTTTCTATTCCCATGATTTTCAATATTGTTGGTGCAAGGTCAGCCAACCGCCCTTCATTTACTTTTTTACAATCTGTATCTATTACTATACAAGGTACAGGATTAGTTGTATGGGCTGTATTAGGTGTTCCGTCTGCATTTATGGCAAAATCTGCATTGCCATGATCTGCAATAATAATAAACGAATATCCATTTTTTATTCCTGCCTCCACTACTTTTTGCAGGCAGTTATCAACAGTCTCTACTGCCTTAACAATAGCAGGATATACACCCGTATGTCCAACCATATCTGCATTGGCAAAGTTAAGGCATACAAAATCTACTTCTCCTTTGCTCAATTCCTTTACAATAGCATCGGTAACTTCTATAGCGCTCATCTCTGGCTTAAGGTCATACGTAGCAACTTTAGGTGAGGGTATCATTATTCTTGTTTCACCTGGGAAGGCATCCTCTCTGCCTCCTGAGAAAAAGAAAGTAACATGAGGATATTTTTCTGTTTCTGCAATACGTATTTGCTTTTTGCCTTTTAGGGACAGTACTTCTCCAAGAGTCATTTTCAAATCGTCTTTAGAATATACCACCTTTACGCCATGAAACTTTTCATCGTAAATGGTCATAGTGACATAATACAAAGGAATGGTCTTCATTCCTTGTTCAGGCATATCTTGCTGGGTTAGCACATGGGTAATTTCCCTACATCTGTCAGTACGAAAGTTGAAGCATATTACTACATCTCCTTCTTTAATATGAGTTAATGGGGTGCCTGCACTATCTGTAATTACAATAGGTTTTATGAACTCATCAGTAACATTATCAGCATAAGATTCAGTTATTGCCTTTATAGCATCTGTGCTTTTCTTGCCCGTACAATTCACCATTAAATCATAGGCCATCTTAACTCTTTCCCAGCGCTTATCACGATCCATAGCATAGTAACGACCAATAACGGAAGCTATTTTAGCTGTGCCGCCGGATACATGTTTTGTAAGCTGTTCTAAAAATCCTTTACCGCTGTGAGGATCCGTGTCCCTGCCATCCATAAAGGCATGGATAAATACATTCTTGCATTTATTTGCCGTTGCCATATCACACAATGCCTCCAGGTGACGAATATGCGAATGCACTCCTCCATCAGAAACCAAGCCCATTAAATGGACGGCCTTGTTATTTTTGTTGGCATACTCAAAGGCATCCAGTAACACCTTATTCTTCTGGAACTCCCCTTCTCTTATTGCCTTATCTATTCTTACTAAGTCTTGGTAAACTACCCTACCCGCACCAATGTTAATGTGACCGACTTCTGAGTTACCCATCTGCCCATCAGGCAAACCCACGTTTTCTCCGGAAGTACGTAAAGTAGAATGAGGATATTTTTTATAAAGACTATCTACAAAAGGCGTTTTAGAATTGGCTATTACATCAGCCTTAGAACCATCTCCTATTCCCCATCCATCAAGGATAATAAGAGCAACTTTTTTATTTGTCATACTTTTTTTAGCGGTAAACTGACCTCAAAGATACTACCCTTCGGGATATTTTCCTTAACTGTTATCATTCCTTTATGTTTTTTTACAAAATAATCTACCAGGTATAAACCTAGCCCCGTACCTTTTGAACTGGTATTGAGCCTGTAGAATTTCTGAAAAATATTTTTCCTTTCATCTTGTGGAATGCCTACTCCCATATCTTTTATGGTGATAATTGTATTTTCATCTTTCTGCACCAGTGCAATACTAACAGGTGTGTCTTGAGAATATAGCAAGGCATTTTCCAGCAAGTTGGTTACTATAGAAGTAATAGCCCACGCATCAGCATCGATAATGATACTCTCAGCAATATCTTGCTCTATTTTTCTGTTCGAATAAGCACGGCTTATTTGACTTATAGTATCTTTTACTTTTTGAGAAAGATCAACTCTTTCTATATATATAGGTAGTTCTCCATTATCAATCCTTGCAGCCATAAGCACCTTCTCAGATAGCCTATCCAAACGCTCAGTATCCTCCAAAGCATTTGTCAATGCTTGTTGTTGCAACTCGCCGGAAAGGTTGCGCTTGAGCAGTGTCTCTATCTGTAAACGGAGCGAAGCTATGGGCGACTTAAACTCATGTGTCACAGAATGCAGAAAGGTCTTTTGCCTTGCCAATAGTTCCGATTCCTTTCTAAAGGCCTTGCGTACCTGATATATGCCAATCAGCATGAGCACAAGGAATACACTTCCTTCCCCTATTACCATGAACCACTTTCTCTGCAACTCAGCGTGCAATAGAGCCTGCTTTGCCGAGTCACCTGATGCCATTAATATCTGCTGATCATAGATGATATTATTCTGGTTAACCATAAGGTAGGACCACCAGAAAAACTGCACCACCACATATATCACCAGCACGTAAAAAGGCAGCAAGGCTCGTGAATATTGTCTCTTTTGTTCCATTGGGTATGTAAAGGTACATTATTAGCTTTTATTCTGTTTGCCAAGATTAAAACCTCTGCTACCTTTGCAGTTCATTTACGGTTATGCAAAAAGTAAGACTCGGTATTTTAAAAGAAGAAAAGAACCCACCTGACAAGCGTGTTCCGTTTTCTCCTTTGCAATGCAGCGAACTCATTAGAAGCTATCCGGGTCTTGAAATAGTTGTACAGCGCTCTCCCCTACGTTGTTACCTCGACTCTGAGTATGCATCCTTTGGTATTCAATTGGTGGATGATTTGAGCGATTGCGATATACTCATGTGCATTAAAGAAGTACCCGCGGATAAACTCATTGCTGGTAAAAAATATCTATTCTTCTCTCACACTATTAAAAAGCAACCGCATAACCAAAAGCTTTTAAAGGCCATACTATCAAAGAATGTAACCCTTATAGATTACGAATGCCTTACCGATCATGAACATAACCGTGTTATTGGCTTTGGTCGTTATGCAGGCATAATTGGGGCTTATAATGGAGTATTGGGCTATGGCAAACGTTACAACCTCTTCAACATGAAGCCTGCCAACCAGTGCCGTGACAGAAGCGAGCTGGAAGAAGAACTTTCACGTGTGCGCTTGCCTAACATGAAGATATTGCTTACTGGTGGCGGACGTGTAGCTAATGGCGTAATTGAAACCCTGGGAATACTAAAGATACGCAAGGTAACTCCCTATGAATTCCTGCACTGCTCATACAGGGAGCCCGTTTACTGCCAGCTTCATTCCAAAGACTACTACCATGCCAAGGATGGTTCTTCCTGGAACCTTAAGGACTTCTACACTCACCCTGAGAACTATGTGTCTACCTTTTTGCCATACACCAAGGAGTGCGACCTACTTATAACAGCACATTATTGGGATGGCAAGGCTCCGCAATTATTTACCAAGGACCAAATGAAACTGCCTGATTTCCATATTAGCGAGATAGCAGATATTACTTGTGATATTGGAGGATCTATACCCAGCACGCTAAAAGCCAGTTCTATTCCAGAACCTTTTTATGGGTACAACCCCCTCACCGAGCAAATAGACATTCCCTTTAGCAAGAACGCCACTACCATTATGGCTGTAGATAACCTGCCTTGCGAACTACCCCGTGAATCTTCTGAAGACTTTGGTAAGGAGTTTATCGACCGGGTTATGCCTTCCTTACTGGTTGACGACAAAGATGGCATCATTAAGCGGGCAACCATAGCCACCGGGGGTAAGCTCACCGCTCCCTATCTATACCTTAGCGATTACGCGGAAGGAAAATAATTAGTAACTTTGTTACAGACACATTTATAGCAAGATGACCCTGCACCCGAAATTCATTACAGATAAAAAAGGCAAAAAGAATGCTGTAGTGCTTCCTATTAAGGAATATAATCTGTTGTTGGAAGAGCTTGAAGAGCTTGAAGACATTAGATTATATGATGAAGCCAAGGCTAACAAAAGCCCATCTATCCCTATTGAAAAGGCATTTAAACTTATTGAATCGAAACGCACTAAGCACTGATGCCCTATCAGGTTAGAATAAGTAAAAAAGCCCTGAAAGTACTAGAGAAGATCAGGGATCCTGACTACTCAAGAATCAAAAACGCAATCTATTCTTTAGCAAACGATCCCAGGCCTCATGGTTACAAAAAATTAAAGGGTCGTAATGGATACCGCATCCGTATTGGTAATTATCGGGTTATCTACGAAGTACTTGATAGTATTCTTCTTGTGGATGTTTTAAACCTTGGAGACAGAAAAGATATCTACGAGTAGATTCCTAAGGGCCTTCAACCGCAAAGGTCGCAAAGCAAACAGCCACGCAAAGGCCACAAAGTAACCCCAGCGGGGTGATATGTTTATAGCCCAGTGCGTAAGCGCTGGGTTAAATATGTTCCCCATCCAAATTCCCCTCTCCTCGAAGGAGAGGGCAGGGTGAGGTCAACACATCCCTTAGCCCCAAACCCCTAAAGGGGCTTTAACCCCAGCGGGGTGATATGCTTATAGCCCAGTGCGTAAGCGCTGGGCCAAAATAGATTGATAATATACCTTCCCCTCTTTATTTATAGAGAGGGGCCGTGGGGTGAGTATTATACGGAGTGAAAAATATCCTCTTTTTTCTCCCTTTTTCTCATTTTAAAATAACAATTCTAAAGCATCTTATGAATCCAATAATAGCTTTAGAATCGCGAACTCCTTGAAGAATAAATTAGATAATAAGTGAGCAACAAAATAACAATAAACAGGCCCTTAAAGCCCTTTATTGATAAGGCCTCCATTGTTAAATACAACGATTTACAATAAAATGGAGCATATCATTGAATATCACCATTTTATGCCCACTAATCTATTAACTGGCAAATTTTGCCTAATAATTGCGTGGTAATTACTTACAAATATCCCACTCCCTTACTAATAACTTTTTTTTGGGATTTAACATATACCATTCCCCATCAACAAACATGTACGAACCTTCATTATTCTCTACACATGGATATTCTTCATCATTAAAATCTCTTTGTTCTGTTTTAGGAGGAAATACATTAGGATCATTTATAATAGAATACGTTCCATTTAATGAAGTATCTTTTGTATAAAACACTTTATTACCTGAGTCGAAATTGAGCTTCAAAGTATCTAAAGATTCAGAATTTGCAGCAGGAGTATGCTTATAAAAAGCCTTATAGTATTCTGTGGCTATTAATTTATATCCTTTATCCATGTCCTCTTTTAAATTAATAACGCTTATCCTAGAAGTTGTATTTCCGTAATATAATCCTTGTGAATCAGCGACGTTATCATTAGGTACCGTAAATGATTCATCATCTCTTGATATAATATCTAATGCCTTATATAAATGCCCTTTTGATACACAAATACATATTGTTGCCCCCAATCCTACCCCGCTCCCACCGCGTATACAAAACGAAAGGAATAGAAATTTCCCATTTTTGACCTCAATCTTTTCCACTCGATTATCTGCAACATAATCACTTATACATAGGTTTTCAGAAGGAGGCAACGATACAGTTATCTTCTGACTAACATTATCAAACTTTAGATTAATATTTACTTGATCGCCTTCAAGTGAATTTAAAACAATTTTACCTCTATCATTGCCTGCTGGAAAGCACCCGTTACTAACAAAAGCAATCACGAATAAATAAACCAGACTAATTCTCATTGTTTTATTTTACTGTATAAATATACCAAAATTGGACTAAAGTCCATTGCTTTGGCATTTTTAATCACGCTATTAAAAACAAAAAAACCGGCGCTAATCAGGCGCCGGTTTGCATTAACCCCACTATGAACATAGTCTACTACTATAACCCCGCATCAATCAACATTATCGTGTAAAAAGCCATTGTT
>Ga0206856_10042_pt2 | contig 29418 bp, 27 predicted proteins | sample Alteio_BWOrgCont_48_FD_152630 | JGI IMG/M metagenome (GOLD analysis project Ga0206856, IMG submission 152630) | Enriched cells from forest soil in Barre Woods Harvard Forest LTER site, Petersham, Massachusetts, United States -... | ecosystem: Environmental > Terrestrial > Soil > Temperate forest >...
GACGGCCTCAAAATCTCGTTTCCGGCGGAGACCACGTCGAAAATCCTGGTCGTCGCCACCAACGGCAAGGCCTTTACGCTCGAGGCGGCGAAACTGCCGGGCGGGCGCGGCCATGGCGAGCCCATCCGCCTGATGGCCGACATCGAGGACGGCGCGGACATCGCGGCGGTGCTTCCCTATCGCGCCGGCGCCAAGGCCCTGATCGCCGGCTCCGACGGGCGCGGCTTCATCGTCGGCCATGACGACATGCTGTCATCGACGCGCAAGGGCCGCGCCGTCCTCATCCTCGATACGCCGGCGGAAGCCGCGGTGCTCACGCCCGCCGAGGGCGACCACATTGCGATCATCGGCCAGAACCGCAAGCTCTTGATCTTCTCGCTCGCCCAAGCGCCGGAGATGGCTCGCGGCAAGGGCGTACGGCTGCAAAGGTACAAGGACGGCGGCGTTTCCGACGCGCGCGTCTTCACGCTGAAAGAGGGCCTGACCTGGCGCGATTCTTCGCAGCGCCTATGGACCGTCGAGGCCAAGGAGCTCAAGGACTGGATCGGCAATCGCGCCGAGGCCGGCCGCCTACCGCCTAAGGGGTTCCCGAAGAACAACAAATTCGGGTAGGCTCCCCAGAGGGTACGGCCCGACGTCCGCCCGCCCTGCCCACGCGCCTCAGGCGAAGTCCAGGGACGCAGCGGTACGTTGCACCGCGATGCCCTGCGACGGCGGAGTACCCTCACCCCAACCCTGTCCCGCAAGCGGGAGAGCGGGCGCGGCGCGCATCATCATCGACGTAGAGGCAATTCGCAAGGCGGCGGGGAATCCCTACTCCCGCTTGCGCGAGAAGGCGGCGCCGCAGCGCCGAATGAGGGGAAGCGCCGCCTTACCGGTTCGTACGTCCGCTCGCGACCCGCGCCAATCGTTGGCCTCAGCGCTCTCGGCGGTTGATAAAGGCGAGGCGCTCGAACAGATGTACGTCCTGCTCGTTCTTGAGCAGCGCGCCGTGCAGCGGCGGGATGAGCTTCTTGGGGTCGCGCTCGCGCAAGGTTTCCGGCGAAATGTCCTCGTTGAGCAGGAGCTTGAGCCAATCGAGCAGCTCCGAAGTCGACGGCTTCTTCTTCAGGCCGGGCGCGTCTCGCAAATCGAAGAAAATGCGCAAGGCCTCGTCGACCAGCCTTTTCTTCAGACCCGGGTAGTGGGCCTCGACGATCTCGCGCATCGTATCGGGATCGGGGAAGCGGATGTAGTGGAAGAAACAGCGGCGCAGGAAGGCGTCGGGCAATTCCTTCTCGTTGTTCGACGTGATCACCACGATCGGGCGCTGCGCCGCGCGCACCGTTTCGCCCGTCTCGTAGACGAAGAACTCCATCCGATCGAGTTCGAGAAGCAGGTCGTTGGGAAATTCGATGTCGGCCTTGTCGATCTCGTCGATCAGCAGGACGGGTCGCCGCGCATGAGTGAAAGCCTCCCACAGCTTGCCGCGCTTGATGTAGTTGGCGATGTCGGAGACGCGCGGATCGCCGAGCTGCGAATCGCGCAGGCGCGACACCGCGTCGTATTCGTAGAGGCCCTGCTGCGCCTTGCTCGTCGACTTGATGTGCCAGGCGATCAGCGGCGCGCCGATCGCCGCCGCAATCTCCTCGGCAAGGAGGGTCTTGCCGGTGCCGGGCTCGCCCTTGATCAGCAGCGGACGTTCGAGAACGATAGCCGCGTTGACCGCGATCTTCAGATCTTCCGTAGCGATGTAAGTGCGGGTGCCTTCAAAACGCATGAATGGTCCTTGACGCTTAAGATTTGCCGGCAAACAAATGAGATAAAAGAGCGCTAGCCCATCGCGCCCTTCACCGTCTCGACCAATTGCTTGAGCGTGAAGGGCTTGGGCAGGAACAGGAACTCCTGGCCCTCCGGCAGGTTCTTGGCGAAAGCGTCGTCGGCGTAGCCGGAAACGAAAATCACGCGCGCCGCCAAGCCCCGCCGACGCAATTCGGTGAGCATGGTCGGGCCGTCCATCTCAGGCATGATCACATCGGAGACGATGAGATCGATCTTGCCGTCGGCCGCTTCGACGACCTTCAAGGCTTCGGCGCCGGAATCGGCCTCGAGCACCGTATAGCCGCGCGACGCAAGGGCGCGCGAAGCGAAGGAGCGCACCGCCTCTTCGTCCTCGACGAGCAGGATCGCGCCCTGCCCGGTCAGATCGGCCGCGGGCTTTGCAATCTCTTTCTTCGCCGGTTCGTCGGCGACGGTCGGAATATAGCGGGGCAGGAAAATGCGGAAGGTCGCGCCGCGGTCAAGCTCGCTGTCGACGAAGACATAGCCGCCGGTCTGCTTGACGATGCCATAGACCATGGAAAGGCCGAGGCCGGTGCCTTTGCCGACTTCCTTGGTGGTGAAGAACGGCTCGAATATCTTGTCGCGCACGTCGGCGGGAATGCCGTGGCCCGTGTCCACGACCTCGATCAAGACGTATTCGGCGGGCGCGAGCGTCTGCTCGCGGTACGCGCCGCATTCGCTGGCGAGCACGTTGCGCGTGCGCAGCGAAATGCGCCCGCCCTCTGGCATGGCGTCGCGGGCGTTGACGACGAGATTGACGATGACCTGCTCGAATTGATTGAGGTCGGCCTTGACCAGCCAGAGGTCGCGGCCGTGCTTGACCTCGAGATCGATGATCTCGCCGACGAGGCGGCGCAGCAGATTTTGCAATTCAGAGAGCACGTCGGCGAGCTGCAGCACTTGCGGGCGCAGGGTCTGGCGACGCGAGAAAGCGAGAAGCTGACGCACCAGTCCGGCGGCGCGATTGGCGTTCTGCTTGATCTGCATGATGTCCTGGAAGGACGGATCGGTCGGGCGGTGATTGGCGAGCAGGAGATCGGAATAGCCGATGATCGCGGTCAGCACATTGTTGAAGTCATGGGCGACGCCGCCGGCCAATTGGCCGATCGCCTGCATCTTTTGGCTCTGCGCGAAATTCTCCTGCAGCGTGCGCTGCTCGGTCGTGTCGAGCGCAAAAAGCGTCGCGACGGCCGCGTCCTCGCCGCCGGGCTCGGCCGGCGAGATGAAGAAACGCGCCGCGCGCGGCGTCTCGCCCTGCAAGGCGGCGTCGACCGGCTGGATCTCGCCCTTGCCTTCCGCTGCGGCGGCCAGCGCCTCGCGCAAGGCGCCGCGGTCGCGTTCGGCAAGGCCGCTATGGACGTTCGGGCCTCCCTGATCGAGGCCGGCTTTGAGCGCGGCCGGGGCGAGCCGGGCGAAGGCGGCGTTGGAGCGCAAAATGGCGCCGGTCGCGCTGACGGAGGCGATGCCCATCGGGGTCGAATTGAAAAACCGCGCAAAGCGCACTTCGGCGGCGCGCAAATCCTCGGCCTTTTCCTCGCCCGGCGCGCGGTTGATCACCAACGAACGGGACGCGCCCGGCGAACCATTGACGGAGAAGGCGACCCGATGGAGAATGCGAACCGGCAGGAAGCGGCCCTTTCGTCGCTTCAAATCAACGTCGAACTGCTCGGTCTTGACCTCGCCTGGCCGCCCGGAGACGACGCCGACCAGGGCCGCGCTGTCGGCCGCGAGAATGTCGGAGAGCTTGAGGCCGCCTGAGCCGAATTGCGCGAGATCGTAGTCGAGCCATCCGGCCAGCGTCGCATTGATATAGGAGATCGAGCCGTCGGGCTCGGCGGAGAAGAAGCCGGCCGGCGCGTGATCGAGATAGTCGATCGCGTGCTGCAGCTCCTGAAAGACGTTCTCGTGACGCTCGCGCTCTCTGGTGATGTCGGAGACCATCCAGAGCGTTGAACGGCCGCGGCCGACCTGCTCGAGCGGGCGCACCCTTATGCGATACCATCCAACCGAAGCATCGCCCGTCAGGGGCGGCGACATCCGCAGCTCCTCGACGCCGCGCTTTCCCTCCCGCGCCGCCTGCGCCAAGCGGTAGATCGCCTCCGAAATCTCCGGCGCGCCCGAAAACAGGCGCTCGACGACCTTGAGGTCGCTGGCGTCATGGGCGCTGGAGAGGGTCATGTAGGCTTCGTTGGCGTAAAGCACGCGCGAATCGGAATCGGTGACGATCAATCCTTCCGTACTGCTGTCGGCGATGATTTTGGTCGTGTCGTTGCGCGCCGCCTGGCCGGCAAAGAGAAGAAAGCCGAATGTGTAGAAAAGGAGCGCGAATATACCGATCACCGCCAACAGGGTGATCATCCAAAAAGCCAGCTTGGCGCCCTGGCCGCTCGGCAGAAAATAGAAGGCGGCAATCGCTGCGACGAGACAAAAGGTCAGCAGCAGGAGAGAGCCGGGATTGGCGCCGCGATCGATGCGATCGATGCCGGCGGGCGGTGGAGCCTGACTCATTGAACGACTTTCTACAGCATGGCTCTGAGAAATCTTGCCGTCTCCTGACATAGCGGCCGCGGCGTCGCGGCGCGAGAGGCCTGGGCGACGGCGCGGCTGGCACCCAGTAGCGACTGATTCGACAACAATGCGGCCCGAGCGCGATGATGGCAATGGCGGCGCGGCGCCCAAAACGCGGCTGGACGTTGACGCAGGGGACAATAGACCGACGCGCCGTCTCTTTTGCTATTGACGAAAGCGCTGGTCATCCGCTTTGAGTATACTCGGCAATGTTCTGACCTTTGCCATGTCGACAAACCGATGCGCAGGGGACGTGCCCCGTTTCGTCGACGCCGGCGCCGGTTGCGCCGTGTCGGTCGATTCGGCCGATGAATAGGCGAGGAAGCGCCTGATGTCCGGGACCTCACATGCAATGGTTCAATAGTCTGTTTACGCCGGAAAATGCAAAGCTGCAGGTGGTCGTTTATCTCGCCATTGCGATCGTCGCGATCATCGCGCTGACCATCGCTTATCGCGCGCTTTTCGCCCATCGCCTGCGCCTTCCGGGCGGCGGTCGGGCGCGCCAGTCGCGTCTGGGTTTGGTCGACGCTTTCAGCCTCGACGGTCAACGACAGCTCGTCCTCGTCAGGCGCGACAATGTCGAGCATCTCGTGATGATCGGGGGGCTCAACGACGTGGTCATCGAATCCCAGATCATTCGCGTTCACGCCCAGGCGCCCTCGCAGCCGCGCGACAAGGACGGGCTCCCGTTGCAAAGCGCCGCCGCGCCGAGGGTCGCCGCCGCGCCGCAGCCCGTCGCCGCCCCGCAACCGGTTGCGCCGGCCGCGGCCCTGCAACCGCAGGCGCAGCCGCCGATCTCGCCAATGCGTCCGCAGCCGCGGCCCGAGCCGCCGAACATCGCGGCCCAAACGCGCGCGCCGCGGTCTCCCGAGCCCTCGCCCACGCCAAGAGCGCCGGAGCCGGCGGCCCCGCCGCCGAGACCGCCCGAGCCGGCGACGGCGCCGCGGCCACAGGAGCCCGTCGCGATCAAGCCTGCGCCGCTGCCGCCGCCGCGCCCGGTTCCAGCTCCCCCCGCCCCTGCCCAGGCCCCGACAAAGAAAGCGTCGTTTCCGCCGCCGATCGTTGTCGCTTCGCCAGCGGCGCCCGCCGCGCCACCCGTCCAACCCGCTGCGCGGCCGGCCCCCGACGTCAGCGTTACTCCCGCGCCCAAAGACCCGGCGAAAACGCCGCCGGCGAGCCCAAACAAGACCGAGCCCTTTTCGGATCTCGATACGTTGGAGGCGGAAATGGCCAAGCTCCTCGGCCGAACGAACTAGCCCGCGATTGGGCGATCCGGCAGGAGATGCGGCGCAGGACGGGCGGCGCCCGTCCTAGTCGTCGCGGTAAACGCGCTCCCGGCGTTCATGGCGCTCCTGCGCTTCCACCGACAGCGTCGCGATGGGCCGCGCGTCCAGACGGCGCAAGGCGATCGGATCGCCAGTTTCTTCGCAATAGCCGTAGGTGCCGTCCTCGATGCGGGCCAAGGCCGCGTCGATCTTGGCGATGAGCTTGCGCTGGCGATCCCGGGCCCGCAGCTCGATCGCGCGATCGGTTTCAGAGGATGCGCGGTCGGCGATATCGGGATGATTCTCGCTCTCGCTTTGCAGCGCAGCCAGCGTCTCCCGGCTTTCGCGTAGGATTCCCTCTTTCCAGTCCACCAATTTGCGCCTGAAATATTCCTTTTGGCGCTCGTTCATAAAGGGTTCGTCTTCCGACGGTTTGTAGCTGTCAGCGATGATACCAACCACACCCATTTTCGAGAATCCTCCGCCTCGATGGGCGCCCTTATAGCGAGGTCGTCGCCGCGGAACAATGACTTGCGCGGTCTCGTTTTTTTGGAAGCCCGCCAATCCCTCCCGGCGGCTTGGCGCGCGGGCTTGAACAATGGGCCCGCCGCGCGCATCCTTCGCGATCAGACCGGGTCTAAAGGGTCTGGCGGGGCTTGGCCGGCGGGCGGGGCCTTGGCGGCCCATCCTCGCGGAGCAGAAACGATGTTCAAGCGCATCGTCACCCCGGTCGATCTTGCCGAGATCGATCTCGCAGAGCCGGCGATCGCCCAAGCCGTCGAGCTCGTCGAGGCGAGCGGCGGCGCGTTGCGCCTCATCAATGTCCAACCGCTGCTGCCGGCGACCTTCATGGATTATGTGCCGGCCGATTTCGACGCCGCGCAGGAGGAACGCGCCGCCAAGGCGCTCGAAGAGCTCGCCGCCGGGATCAAGCTCCCCAAGGAGCGGCTGTCGTATGTGGTCAGGGTCGGCGGCGCTTATCACGAAATTCTCGCCGAAGCGCGCTCTTGGGCGGCCGACCTCATCGTCGTCGGGTCGCATCGGCCGGTCATGTCCGACTATCTGCTCGGCTCAAACGCCAAGACGATCGTCCGGCACGCGCTCTGCTCGGTCCTTGTGGTGCGCCACTAGGGCGCGCTTTGAGCCGCACTCCCCTATCGCGTCATCTGGCGCATTGCGCCTTCAAGGCCGTCCAGCGTCAGCGGATACATGCGGCCCCCGAAAATGCCGCGGATCATGGCGGTCGACTGCGAATAGCCCCATTGCGGTTCGGGCGTCGGATTGATCCAGGCCGCATGCGGATAGGCGCGGATGATTCGCTCCAGCCAGATCTGGCCGGCCTCGGGATTGACGTGTTCGACCGAGCCGCCCGGCATGGTGATCTCATAGGGGCTCATCGACGCGTCGCCAACGAAGACGGCGCGATAGTCGCGTCCATAGGTGTTGAGAATGTCGAGCGTCGCCGTTCTCTCCTCATGACGACGGCGGTTGCGAGTCCAGACGCTCTCGTAGAGGCAATTGTGGAAATAGAAATGCTGCAGCCGCTTGAACTGGCTGCGAGCGGCCGAGAAGAGGTTCTCCGCCGCCTCGACATGCCAGTCCATCGAACCGCCGACATCGAGGAAGAGCAGCACCTTGACCGCGTTGCGGCGCTCGGGCCGCCACTGCACGTCGATGTAGCCGTTTTTCGCGCTGTCGCGGATCGTACGGTCGAGATCGAGCTCCTCGGCGGCGCCCTCGCGGGCGAATCGGCGTAGGCGCCGCAGCGCGATTTTCATGGCGCGGGGCGATAGCGTCTCATCGCCGTCGAGGTCCTTGAAGTCGCGCCGATCCCAGACCTTCACGGCGCGCCCATGCCGGCCCTTGTCCTGGCCGATCCGCACGCCTTCGGGATTCTCGCCATAGGCGCCGAAGGGCGAGGTCCCGGCCGTGCCAATCCATTTCGAGCCGCCCTGATGGCGCCCTTTCTGCTCTGCGAGCCGCCGACGCAGGGTCTCCATCAGCTTCTCAAACCCCATTGCCTTGAGTTCGGCTCGCTCCTCCGGCGTCAAATAGCGCTCGATCAGCTTGCGCAGCCATTCGTCCGGGATCTCGACTTGCTCGACAGCGGCGGCGAATGACAGCGCGCCCTTGAAGGTCTTCGCGAAGGCGACGTCGAACTTGTCGAGATTGCGCTCGTCCTTGACGAGCAACGCGCGGGAGAGGTGGTAGAAGTCGTCGACGGACTTGTCGGCGAGGTCGCGCTCCAGCGCCTGCATCAAGATCAGATATTCGCGGGGCGTCACCGGCACATGGGCCATGCGCAGCGCGGTGAAGAACGAAAGGAGCATGCGGGCGCCACTATCGCATGGTCGGCGGGCGAATCCAGCCTTCGACGCCTTATTGTTAAAGCTGCGAAATGTCGCTTTGCAGAAGCTCCAACGAGGGAATAGGCTTCGCGCGCGGACACAAAAGCAATTGAACGCGGCGAACCCGCGTCGCCGGAGGCTTCGATGACCTGGGTGAAATGGCTGGCCGTCCTGCCGTTCCTGGCGATGCTGGTTGGAACGGCTTTCGTCAACACAGTCGAACCGCTCGTCTTTGGCTTGCCGCTGGTGCTGGCCTGGCTGGTGATCTGGGTGGTCCTGACGGCGGCGATCATGGCCCTGATCTTCTACTCCGATCCCGCGAACGACGCTGCGCAAGACGGCGATCAGGGAGCGAGCCGATGAACTACGCCGCGCTCGCCATTATATTCTTGGCCGCCGCCCTTGCGCTCGCCCTGGGGCTCATTGCGCGCCGCGGCCAGCAAATGACGCTCGAACAATGGACGGTTGGCGGGCGCGGCTTTGGCGGCCTGCTCGTCTTCCTGCTGACCGCGGGCGAAATTTATACGACGTTCACGTTCCTCGGCGGCAGCGGCTGGGCCTATGGCAAGGGCGCGCCAGCCTACTACATCCTTGTCTACGGCTCCTTGGCCTATATCCTTTCCTATTGGCTGCTGCCGCCGATTTGGCGCTATGCGCGACAAGAGCGCGTCGTCTCGCAGCCGCACTACTTCGCACGCAAATATGATAGTCCGATGCTCGGGGTGCTCGCCGCCGCGGTCGGCATGGTCGCGCTGATTCCCTATCTCATGCTGCAGTTCAAGGGACTGGGCATCATCGTCTCGATCGCTTCCTATGGCGCGATTTCTTCGCGCCTGGCGATCTGGATCGGGGCGGCGGTCGTGACGACCTACGTGATGGTCTCAGGGGTGCGCGGCTCGGCCTGGACATCGACGGTCAAGGATTTCCTCATTCTGGCGATCGCCGTGTTTCTCGGGATCTATCTCCCTTTCCATTATTACGGCGGCTATGGCGAGATGTTCCGGGCGATCGACGCGGCTAAGCCTGGCTTTCTCACTTTGCGCGCTTCCGGGGAGGGAAGCGTCCTTTGGTTCCAGTCGACGGCGCTCCTTGCCGCGGTCGGCTTCTATATGTGGCCTCACGCCTTCGGCGCGGCTCTCACCGCGAGGGCCGAGCGGACCTTTCGTCGGAACGCGATCATATTGCCGCTCTATCAATTGATCCTGTTGTTCGTGTTCTTCTGCGGCTTTGCCGCGATCTTGCAAATCCCAGGCCTTGCTTCGGTGGATCAATCGTTGTTCCGACTGTCGATCGCGACCTTCAACCCCTGGTTCGTCGGCGTGATCGGCGCCGCCGGCGTGCTGACAGCACTGGTGCCCGGCTCGATGATCCTCATCGCCGCTTCGACGCTCATCGCCAATGACATCTGGCGCGGTCTTTCGCCTGAGACTTCCGAAGACATGGTGGCGCGCGCCGCGCGCGGCTTGGTTCCGGTCGTCGCCCTTCTTGCGGTCGGCCTGGCGCTTCAGGACAGCCAAACGATCGTGGCGCTGCTGCTCATGGGTTACGGCTTCGTCTCGCAAATGTTCCCGGCATTGGTCGGCAGCCTGATGCGCAACAATCCCGTGACCAAGCCCGGCGCCTTCGCGGGCGTCATCGTGGGCGTGGCGACCGTCGCCGTGTTCAGCCTTCCCAAGGGTACGTTCGTGACCTTGGCTTCCCTCTTGCCGAGCGGGCTTGCCGATATCAACGTCGGATTCTTCGCTTTGATCGTGAACGTCATCGTCACCGGTCTCGTCAGCCTGGCGACGCGGCCAGCTCCGGTGGCGACCATCGGGCGAGCTTAAGAAAGGCTCGCCGCCTCCGCCAAGAAACGGCCCCTTCCTGAAATAGGAGAGGGCCGTCAATTCAGCGGCGGCGGGCTCAGCCCTGTGTCAGCGAACCGTGTCCACTCGGGGTCATCATCGACTCGCAAGTGCCCTTCTTCACATATTTCCAGGCATGTTGGTCATAGTCGACGGCCGACGTGCCCGCGCAAGTCGTTCCGGCGCCGGCTGCGCAGTCGTTCTTGCCGGCGAGCGACACGCCGTAGCACTTGTCGGCGCCCGGCTGGGCGGGGGCGGGACCGGCTTTGGCGGCGGTGGCGAGAGCAAGGGCGGCGGCGAGCGAGCCGGCAAGCGTCACGGCGATAGCGGTCTTGCTGGACATGGAATTTTCCTCTCAAATCGTTTCAAGCAAGGGCGCTTAGATCTCGTCGCGCCCGCCAGCCGGCGACCTCGCCCTGGCGTCAGTTCTACGCGCGGGAATCCGCAAAGATTACCGGATCAAGAGATCACGAAACCGTGAACGCCGCAAGGAAGGCCGGCGACGAGGCTGATCGCGACGCGGCCCAGAACGTCCCTGTGCGCCAAGGCGGGCCATTCGGCCCGTGCTTGTCAACACGGCCCCTTTCAGGTCATTTGGCCGGCCCGGCGTCGCCTCGTCGTCCTCTGCTGATTCGGCGCTATTCCTTTCGAGAGTCCGATGCGTCTTTCCCGCTATTTTCTGCCGATCCTGCGCGAAACTCCCAAGGAAGCGGAGATCGTATCGCATCGCCTGATGCTGCGCGCCGGCATGATCCGACAGGAGGCGGCCGGCATTTACGCCTGGCTGCCGCTGGGCCTGCGCGTGCTCGCCAAGATCAACGCCATCGTGCGCGAAGAGCAGGATCGCTCGGGCGCGATCGAATTGCTGATGCCGACGATCCAGCCGGCGGAGCTTTGGCGCGAATCCGGCCGCTACGACGACTACGGCAAGGAGATGTTGCGCATAAAGGACCGGCACGAGCGCGACATGCTCTATGGCCCGACAAACGAGGAGATGATCACCGAGATCTTCCGCGCCTATGTCCGTTCATACAAAGACCTGCCGCTTAACCTGTACCATATCCAATGGAAGTTTCGCGACGAGGTGCGCCCGCGATTCGGGGTAATGCGCTCGCGCGAATTCCTGATGAAGGACGCCTATTCCTTCGACCTTGACGCCGAGGCGGCGCGCCATTCCTACAACAAGATGTTCGTGGCCTACCTTCGCACCTTCTTGCGCCTCGGCCTCACCGCCATTCCGATGGTCGCCGACACCGGACCGATCGGCGGCAATTTGAGCCACGAATTCATCATCCTGGCCTCGACCGGCGAGAGCGAGGTTCATTGCCACGAGGACTATCTGCGCTTCGCCCCGCCGCCCGAGACGATCGACTTCGACGATATCGGCGCCGTGCAGGGGGTCGTCGACAAATGGACCTCGCTCTATGCCGCGACCTCCGAGAAGCACGATCAAAACGCCTTCGCCGCCCTGCCCGAGGCTGCGCGCCTGTCGGCGCGAGGCATCGAGGTCGGCCATATTTTCTACTTCGGGACCAAGTATTCCGGGCCGATGAAGGCTGTGGTCAATGGACCGGACGGCAAGGAGCGCGCCGTGCATATGGGCTCATATGGGATCGGTCCGAGCCGTCTTGCGGCCGCCTTGATCGAGGCCAACCATGACGAGGCGGGCGTCATCTGGCCGGAGGCTGTCGCGCCCTTCAAGGTCGGTCTCGCCAATCTTAAAGTCGGCGACGGCCCGACGGACGCCGCCTGCGGCCGGATCTATGCGGCCTTGGCGCGCGCCGGCGTCGACGTGCTCTACGACGATCGCGATGAGCGCCCCGGCGCGAAATTCGCGACGCTGGACCTCATCGGCCTGCCGCATCAAATCCTGGTCGGGCCGCGCAGCCTCGGCGAGGGCAAGGTGGAGCTGAAGAACCGTCGCAGTGGCGAGCGCGAACTCGTCGGCGTCGAGGACGCCATCAGACGGCTCGGCGGCGCCTTATGAACAAAGCCCAAACGTGGACCGCGGCGGCGGCGCCCCTCCTCCCCTCGCGGGAGAGGGCAAAGGCGTTGCGCCGATGACTGCCGCCGTCCTCGACGCGCCCGCCGCGCAACACGCCCCCACGACGTCAACCCGGCCCTTCGCCCGCTTCGAATGGATGCTCGCGCTGCGCTATCTGCGCGCCCGTCGCAAGCATGGTTCGATCTCGGTGATCGCCGGCTTTTCCTTCCTCGGCATTGTTCTCGGCGTCGCCGCGCTCATCGTGGTCATGTCGGTGATGAACGGCTTCCGCCATGATCTGCTCGACAAGATCATCGGACTTAACGGCCATCTTTTCCTGCAGGCCGCCGAAACGCCTCTTACCGACTATGACGCGGTGACCGAACGGGTGCGCCAGGTGCAAGGCGTGAGGCTCGCCCTGCCACTCGTCGAAGGCCAGGCGCTCGCCTCCTCGCCATATAATTCGTCCGGCGTTCTCGTGCGGGGCGCGCATGAGGCGGATCTGAAGCAATTGCCCGGGGTCGGCGGCCATATCACGCTTGGGACGCTCGACGGCTTCGACAAGGAGCAAAGCGCCGCGATCGGCGCCCGTCTCGCCGAGCATCTCAGCCTGCGCGTCGGCGACAGGATCACGATCGTCGCGCCGCGGGGCGCCCAGACGCCTTTCGGCGTGACGCCGCGCATCAAATCCTATCCGATCGTCGCGATCTTCCAGATCGGCATGTTTCAATTCGACAATAGCTTCGTCTTTCTGCCGCTGCCCGAGGCCCAGGCCTTTTTCAACCTCGACGGCCAGGCCAATGTCATCGAGGCCTTTATCGACGATCCCGATCGCATGGACGAAATGCGCGAGCGCATCGAGCCTGCCCTGCATCGGCCGATGATCATGATCGACTGGCGCCAGCGCGATCAGACTTTCTTCGACGCCGTGACCGTCGAGCGCAATGTGATGTTCGCGATCCTGACGCTGATCGTTCTCGTCGCCGCCCTCAATATCATCTCGGGCCTCATCATGCTGGTGCAGGACAAGGCGCACGACATCGCCGTGTTGCGCACGATGGGCGCGACGCGCGGGGCGGTGATGCGCATTTTCCTTATCACGGGCGCAACGATCGGGGTTGTCGGCACCTTCTTCGGCGTGCTGCTCGGCTTGCTCGTCGCCCATAATGTCGAAGCGATACGACATGGGCTCAATTGGTTGCTCAACGCCAATTTTTTTCCGGCGGAAGCCTATTTCCTCTCGCACCTGCCCTCGCGCGTCGAACCGTCCGACGTTGTCGCGGTCGTTGCGATGACGCTTCTCCTTTCGTTTGCCGCGACGATATACCCGTCGTGGCGGGCGGCGCGGCTCGATCCGGTCGAGGCGCTGCGCTATGAATGAAGCGGCCCAACCGCCGGCGCTCTGGCTTCATGGCGTCGACAAACATTTCGGGCGCGGCGAGACGCTTCTCGAAATCCTGCGCGGCGTCGATCTTGCCTTATGGTCCGGCCAATCCGTCGCCTTGATCGCGCCTTCCGGCGCCGGCAAGTCGACGCTGCTCCATGTCGCCGGCCTTTTGGAATCGCCCGACGGCGGCGAAGTCTTCATCGGCGGGGCGGGAACCGCGGGCATGTCGGATGATCAACGCACCGCTCTGCGCCGGAGCGAGATCGGCTTCGTCTACCAGTTCCATCATCTCCTGCCGGAATTCTCGGCCGCGGAAAACCTGATCCTGCCCCAGATGATCCGCGGCCTTTCGCGCGCCGAGGCCGCCAAGCGGGCAAGCGAATTGCTCTCCTATCTTGGCCTTGGCGCGCGCGAGCGCCATCGCCCGGCCGAACTCTCCGGCGGCGAGCAACAGCGTGTCGCCATCGCCCGCGCCGTCGCCAACGGCCCCCGCGTGTTGCTCGCCGACGAGCCGACGGGCAACCTTGATCCCAAGACCGCCGACCATGTCTTCTCGACTCTCGCCGCGCTCGTCCAGGCGAGCGGCCTTGCTGCGCTGATCGCGACCCATAATCTGGAGCTCGCCGCGCGCATGGATCGACGGGTGACGCTGCAGGAAGGCCGCATCATCGAGCTTTCATGAGCGGCGACACCCTTGGAGAACGCAACCCTCGGAGAACGCAGACCCTTGGAGAACGCAAATGACGCTTCGCGATAGGGCGGCGCTTCAATACATCTTTGAGATGACGATCAACGAGGCGGATCAGGTCGTCGTCGATCTGGTCAAAGTCAGAGGCGACACATCTCTGTTGTCGCCGGTACAGGCGAAGATGCAAGTCGCCGCCGAATGTCTCAGCGACGTGCTGTTTGGTCTTGGCGATTGCCAGTGCGACAGCTGCGTCAATTTGCGCAGCGCCGCAGTAAAAGGTCTCGAGGCCGTGACGGCCTGGGAACACGCCAAGTAGACTCAAAGGCCGCCTCGGGTGGCGAAGCAAACGCCACATCGTGCGCGGTTCATTGATCTTTAGCGCGCCGCGCTCAGCCGTCTATCCGTAGATCGAGAAACCTTTGGAGCGCCTTGGCCCGCTGTCGTCTCAGTGATGACGAAAATGAACTCCGCCGCCGCCATGATGGAATCCGCCATGGCCGAAGTGATGGAAATGGCCGCCGCCGAACCCACCGCCATATCCGCCGCCGCCGTAAACCGGTCCGCCGTAGACATAGCCGGGCCCACCGTAATAGCCGCAGCCGCCATAGTAGCCGCAGTCGTCGTAGTCGGCGGCAAAGCCATTGGCCATCGCCATGCCGATGATCCCGAGCGCCGCGCCGGCGACCAACGCGCCGCCGCCATAGCCGTAGTGATGGCGATGATAATGATGACGCCAGGCGACGGTCTCGACGGGAAGCGCGCCCCTGCTGCTCGCCGCGACGGCGAGCGGCCCAGCGATGACGATGGGTCCAGCGGCGGCAGGCGCCGCGCAGGCAAGGGACGCCGCAAGACCTGCGGCGACGACAATCGAACGATAGGACGACGTGACCATGACAACCTCCAACAATCTCCATGCGCGCGGCCTTCCGGCGTCCACGCGCTCTTATTCGTCTCAACGCTTGATCTGGGGTCGCCGCCGAATGTCGCAACGATGAAACGCTTCAATTTCGCGGTTGAATAAGTAAAATCCTCGCGATTGGCCGGCCGGCTTCCGTGATCTTGCCACTCTTGTGAGTTTCGCAGTTCCGCCAGCCACCGTTGATCGCAACGGAAGCCGCAGAAGGCGCCCGCCGCCGATGCAGGGCGCTGTCGATTGAATCGTGGAGCTGCGCCGTGATCGAACGCGCCGCCTTCTTTCCAGAAGACCATCGACGCTAAAACGACGGTTGCGAGCACCCCGACGAGACCTTCGAAGAGCTCCTGCTGGCGCTGCGGGAATTCTGCATCGAGAGACACAAGCGCAATGCCGAGGGCAAGGCACAAAGCGCACGCAAGCGCGACGCCCAACCACACGCCCGGCATCCAACGCGCGCAGCCGCTTTGTTTGAGATAACCCGCGACAATGCCGACGATCAGCGTCGCCTCGATCCCTTCACGCAACATAATCTAGTATGCGATCAGCACTGGCGCGCCTCTCCCGCGAAAGCCAAGCGCCCCCGTAGAACAGATGGCGCGCCGTTGCAATCACTAAGGAGGGTACGAAAGCAAAAAAAGGCGATTTATTGGAGCCGTTAAAATCTATAGTTCAGAGCGATTCAAATCTGTGACTCTCAGTTTAAAATCATTCTCATATACTCTCACCTTTCGCCCTCGCCATTGGCGCCGCTTCGATGACGACGAAGGCTTGCGCGAGCGGATGCTCGTCGGTGATCGTCACGTGGATGAAGGCCTCGCAAGCGGCCGGCGTGATCGCGGCGAGGCGCGCGGCGGCGCCGCCGGTCAGGCGCATTGTCGGCTTGCCGCCCGGCAAATTGACGACGCCCATGTCGCGCCAGAAGACGCCGCGTCTCAGGCCCGTGCCGAGCGCCTTGGCGCAGGCCTCCTTGGCCGCGAAGCGCTTGGCGTAGGATGCGGCGCGATCCTTGCGACCCTCCGATTTGCGGCGCTCGATGTCGGTGAAGCAGCGGGCGAGAAAGCGCTCGCCGTACCTCTCGAGCGTCTCCTCGATGCGGCGGATGTCGCAAAGATCGCTGCCGACGCCGATGATCATTGGCCCCTTGCCCCGCCTTTATAGCGCCCGCTCGGCATTCTTGCGTCCCTCGTCCATCGCGGCCCGCATTTTCTTCACGCTTTCTGCAAGGCCGATGAAAATCGCCTCGCCGACCAGGAAGTGGCCGATGTTCAATTCGACGATCTCGGGCAGCGCGGCGATGGTCCGCGCGCTGTCGAAATCGAGGCCGTGGCCGGCGTGGCATTCGAGCTTCAGGCCCTTCGTCGCCGCCGCCGCTTGTCGCAGGCGCTCGAATTCATGCGCCGCCCGCTCGCTTTCGCCGTGAGCGAGCGCGTCGCACCAGGCGCCGGTATGGAGTTCGACCACCGGCGCTCCGACCGAGGCCGAGGCCCGCAAAGCCTCCTGCGAAGGCTCGATGAACATCGAGACGCGGATGCCGGCGCGCCCCAATTCGGCGACGAAGGGTTTGAGATGATTGTGGCCGCCAAGCACGTCGAGGCCACCCTCGGTGGTGCGTTCGGTACGTTTCTCCGGCACCAGGCAGCAGGCGTGCGGCTTGAGGCGAAGCGCAATGTCGAGCATCTGCTCGGTCGCCGCCATTTCGAAATTGAGCGGCTTGGCGATCTCGGCCTTCAGCCGGGTCATGTCGTCGTCATGGATGTGCCGACGATCCTCGCGCAGATGCGCCGTTATTCCGTCGGCGCCGGCCGCGACGGCGATGAGCGCAGCGCGCAACGGATCAGGCAGAGCGCCGCCGCGCGCGTTGCGCACCGTCGCCACATGGTCGATGTTGACGCCGAGGCGAAGGGAAGCGGGCATGGGCTCAACCTCTCTCGATCATGCGGGCCAAAGGGGCCGGCTTCGCGCCTTTAAGTCGCGCCGACGCTTTGCCGGCTGCCCGGCTTCACTGCGGGCAATCTCGCCAGTTCCGGCGGCAACGCGTCCGCCGGATAGGCGGGAATATCGAGCGTCGCCAAGGCGATCCGGGCAATGCCGATATCAGCTTTGCCGCCCGAGCGATCGATGAGGCAGGCCGCGCCGACCAAAGCGCCGGGGTGGGCTTTGATCGCCTCGATGCATTCGCGCGAGGAGAGGCCGGTCGTGATGATGTCCTCGACCATCAACACGCGCGCGCCGGGCTCGATGGCGAAGCCCCGCCTCAACTGAAAGACGCCGTCAACCCGCTCGACGAAAATCGCCTTGGCGCCGAGCCAGCGCGCCGTCTCATAGCCCGGCACAATGCCGCCGAGAGCCGGCGACACGACGACGTCGATCTTGCCGAAAGCCGCCTCAGCCTTTCGCGCCAGCGCGCGACAGAGGCGCTCGGTGCGCTTCGGGTCCTGGAAGACGAACATCTTTTGCAGGAACGCTGGCGAGCGCAGGCCCGACGACAGAATGAAATGACCTTCGAGCAGCGCTCCGGCGGCTCGAAATTCGTCGAGGACTTGGCTCTCGCTCAAAATATCGGATTCGCTCATGGCAGCCTCAATAGCAGAGCGCAGGTTGCGCCCAAAGCGCTTGCGCTTCGGGGGCGGCGGCGCGCAGGATCGGCCTTCAGCCCGGAGCCTCGCCGATGCGCGCCTTTCAAACACTCGCCTTGCCGGCCGAACCGGCGGTTATCGCGCCCGACGGGACTTTAGGGCGAATCCTGCTCGCGCTCTCCAGCGGCAGTCTTGCTCATTTCACCCTGCCCGCCGGGGCCGTCTCGCACCCGGTCCAGCATCGCACCGTCGAAGAGATTTGGTTCTTCCTGCAGGGCCACGGCGAGATCTGGCGCGCCAACGACGCCGCGCAATCCATCGTCGCCGCTCTGCCCGGCGTCTCGATCACCATCCCGCTCGGAACGGCGTTTCAATTCCGGGCGCTCGGCGACGAGCCGCTGACCTTCGTCGCGATCACCATGCCGCCCTGGCCAGGCGATGGCGAAGCCTTTCGCGTCGAGGGACCTTGGGAGGCGAAACTGCCGTGATCGATGCTACCGATGATCCACGGGGGTCGGGACCGCCTGCCGACGCTCGACTGTCACCCTACGCGCCCGGACCCGAAGCAAGCGGACCGAGATTTTCGTTGCGCGACCCGGCGCTCTCGGCCTATCCCTCGCCCGACGTCGCAAGGCGCGCCGCCGACGCATTGGAAGCCTAGTCGCGGCAGATCAAGATTTCGAAACAAATAATCGATATATCAAGCCCCGAGCCGGCTTAGCTCAGTTGGTAGAGCAACTGATTTGTAATCAGTAGGTCGCGGGTTCGATTCCTGCAGCCGGCACCAGATAACAGAATGATATATAAGATAAATTTCGTGCAGGCCGGAAATCGAGAGGTCCCTCGTTTGGGATTGGTGACCGCATGGTGACCACGCCGATGTTATCTGGCGCGCGCCGCATCCGGGACGTGCTCATCTTTCTGTGATTACCGAGCCGGCCCGACTGCGCGCCGCGTCGCTTGCCCGCCGAATAGACACGCGTGCTGCCGATAGCAGCCGCTGCGGAGGGCCTGCTTAACCCACGGCCCTGCTCCACAAGCGCGGCGGTCACCTGCGGCCCGCCGTCCTCCGCGAAACGCCCAACTCGATCGAACCGAGAGGTGAACATGACCAACGCGTCCCTTCCCGCCACCGATGCAATCCGCTCTCTGAATGACGACTTTCGCAGCAGCTTCGTCGGCGGCATCGTTCTTCTCACCCTGGTGTTGAAGCCCTGCCCGCCAATCTCTGCTGAAGCGAGTCCGAGAGTTTGACGCCTTCACGCCAGACAACGACCCGCATGGCGAACACGACTTCGGTGCGATCGATGAGATGGCGTCCGCTTCTTCTGGAAGATTGACGCGTACGGTCGCGAGATGTCGGCGGACTCGCCCAATCCGGTCGATCCCGAAGTGATCTGACCATCATGCTCGCCGAAGAATACTGATCGCGCCTGCTCGACGCGTCCCCTGCCCTAACCTGAAACCCAATCGATCGCCCCAACCCCACGCGCAAGCGCGCGGCCTTTGCACGCGCCCGGCGGCGCTCAGTTTTTTCTTCGTCGCGACCAACGGAGACTGAACCATGCCCGGCAATGGTCGGGATGCTTTGAACACCGCCTCCCCTCGTCACTGTCAGCACACCTCCCCTCATCACCGTCCGTACAATGGAGAGCGCCAATGCATGCGTATGGGCGCTGGATTATCCGCCGATATCTCGGCAATGCCCTCAAGGTGAACCGCTTCGCGACCCCGCCTCGCTCCGATTCCGATTTCATCGGGTGGGCTGAAGGTCATGGCCGCCTCCTCCGCCTGCCGTCTTGTGCGACGGCTCTGTTGAGCCATTTCATGCTTCGTGAGAGGTTAAGCGTCTATCAAATAAGGCGGACCTAACAGCGATGATTACGCTCTACTTCTCGCCCGGGTCGAGTTCGATGGCCCCCACATCGCCCTGCACGAGGTTGGCGCGCCCTTCGAGAGCCGCCCAATCTCGCTCCGAAATAAAGAGAACCGCACACCCGCCTACTCGCGATAAATCCAGAAGGCAAAGTACCAACCCTGTTGGTCGACGACCGCCCGCTCACTGAGGTAGCCGCAATTCTATTCTATCCGGCTAAACGCTTCCCTGTGGCAGGTCTGCTGCCCGAAGGGGGTTTTGAGGTCGAAGCACAGGCAATCTCGTGGATGTCATTCTTAGCCGCTACGGTCCATCCAGCGCGCCGCCAGGGTATCGACCATGCCAAAGCCGTGTTCGGAATCGCCGAGCAGCGATTAGGAAATCGAGAGTGGGCATTGGGCCGCTATTCGATCGCAGACATTTTCCTGTTCCGACTGTTTTGGCGCTTCCGCAACTCACTCAATCCGGCACCAAATCAGTTCCCTAACCTCTCCGCCCACTACGACCGTGTAATTGCGCGCCCCGCTGTGCAGCGAACATGCAAAATCGAGGCAGCGATCGGTTACGAACTCCCAGTTTAGAACAGCCTGGTGTTTGGAGGAGCTTATGATTTTGCGCAACTACCGCGAAGCGATTTAGGGCGTGAACCTATAAATCCGGAGGCGTCGTCGGACGTCTGCGCAATCAGGACTCAAGTCGGACATCCGCGAGGTTCGAAAAGCGCCCACATCGGCCGTTCCCGGCCAATGCGGCGGTTCTCGAAAGCAGACACTATGTCGACGCGGCGCTTTCTGCGGCCTTGGGTAGGATAGCGGCCGCGAGCACGGCGTCAAGGCTTTCAGGCCGGAGCGTCGCCGCCTCGTCCTCGCTCATGAGGCGGGACTAGCGGATCATGTCGACGGCCAGGATCGCGGCGAGGCGGCGGATCGTCGGGGTCATTCTTCGGGCAGCCCGGCCTTGCGGAGGCCTTCGAACCACAGCGGCACCACTCCCGGCAGACCCTCTTTCAACGATTTGACGGTGACTTCTGGATATGCACGGCGGCCTTTCTCCACCTCGGCCTTTGCCTCGTCCATCTTGCCTTCGGCCGCGTAGGCGGCCGCCAGATCCCAATAGTTGCAGTAACCGCGATTACAAACGTTCACCTTCTGATATTCCTCGATAGCCGCATCGTACTCCCCGAGAGCAAACTCCGCATCGGCCAAAACTATGTGCCACCAATGCATCTGTGGATCGCGCGGACTTAACCGCATCGCCTGCTGCGCATCGGCTTTCGCTTGCTCGAAGCGATACAGCATATTTTCCGGGAAGACTCGCCCCGCATAAAGAAGGGCGGAATTTGGATTCATTGCCAGTCCGGCGTCGACAGCGCGGAGCTGCTCATTCCAACGATGCTTGTTTTGCATGTACCAACCCTTCGCCATGTACGCCTCGACGTTTTCTGGAGCGAGCGAGATGGCGCGGTCAGCCTGGCCGAGTATTTTCGCGTCGTAGTCTGTCTCCGGATTCCTCCAATTATAGGCATATTCCGCCGCGTAGGTATCAGCGTCGCCTGCCAATGCGTCCGGATCGTTCGGGTCGATTTTGAGCGCCTGTTCGTAAATGGCTTTCACCGCCGTGAGGCCTTCTTTCGTCTGTTGTGGCTCTTGGCTCCACTGCAGGCTCAACGCCCGGGCGCGATCGATCACATCCGGGTTCTTCGAACGGGCGGCCTTTTCCGCTTCCGCTTTGAAGAGTTCATTGCCCAACGTATTGGCCAATCGCGCCACCACCTGATCCTGCAGCTTGAACAGGTCGCCCACGTCTTCTTCGAATCGCTCGGCCCACAAATGCGCGCCAATCTCCGCATCGACGAGTTGCACGTTGACGCGCACGCGGGTTCCGTCGCGCTGCACCGAGCCTTCGAGCACATAGCGCACGCCAAGCTCCTTGCCGATCTCCTTGGCGTCGACGCTCTTGCCCTTGTAGGTGAAGGCGGTGTTGCGCGCGATGACGAAACTGCCCCTGATTCGCGCCAGGTCGGTGGTGAGGTTTTCGGTGATACCGTCGGCGAAATAATCTTGCGCGGGATCGCCAGAGAGGTTGGCGAACGGCAGCACGACGATGGAAAGATGCGCGGGCTCGGCCTGGGTCGAGGCGGCGGGCGTCGGCGTGTTTGTCGCTACGGTTGCGGGTCGAATGGCGAAAAACAAAAACCACGCGCTTCCAACGACCACGATCAGCAAGGCCGCCAGCACCGCGGCGAGCGGCGCGAGCTTCGACCGCGGCTTTGGCGCGGCGGGCTTGGCCGAGGCGGGCGCGCCGAGCTGGAGCGAATAGGCCCGGACCGGCTCCGCGATGTTCTTTAGTCTTTGCTCGCCGAGATCGGTCACCGCGAGATCGACCTTGGTCTTCACCTGGCGGTAGGCGTCCTCGGAAAGACAGACGCCGCCGGGCCTGGCGATGCCTTCCAGTCGCGCGGCGATATTGACGCCGTCGCCCCTGAGATCGCCGTCGTGCTCAACCATGACGTCGCCGACGTGGACCCCGATGCAAAACTCGATGCGCTTTTCTTCGACGAAGTCGGCGTTGCGGATCACCATCGCGCGCTGGACGTGGATCGCCGCTCGCACCGCATCTACGACGCTGGCGAACTCGACGAGAAGGCTATCGCCGGCGGTGTTGACGATGCGCCCGCGATTGGCCGATAGCGCGGGATCGATCAGTTCGGACCGCAAGGCCCGGATGCGCGAAAGCGTGCCTTCCTCATCCGCGCCCGTGAGCCGTGAATATCCAGCGACATCGGCCGCCAAAATCGTCGTCAGCCTGCGGTGAGTCTGGTTGGCCGCCATCGTCGATTGTCCACGGCCTGAATAAGGGGGAATGTTACGGTAAGCGCGACTATAAAGCCATGCGCAAAGCCGGAGCCCTGGAGGCGTCAATGTCTTCCGGCGCTCACTCCTCCGGCAGCCCTGCCTTGCGTAGGCCTTCTATTGCGGCCGGAATCCTCGGCCCAAACGCGAGCATGAATTTGACGGTCAGTCTAGGCTCTAGGCGTCGGGCTTCCGCCAATGCGGACTTCGCTTCATCCATCTTGCCTTCGAGCGCATATGCAGCGGCCAAACCCACGTAAGGAGATTCATGACAACAACCGGAGTCGTTTGCCTTACGGTATTCTTCAATAGCGGCGTCGTAATCTCCGAGGCCGAGTTCTGCGTCTCCCGTGGGCATGTTCCGCCAGCCCTTTCGAGGATCGCGCGGACTTAATCGGATCGCTTGTTGCAGGTCGGATTTGGCCTGTTCGAAGCGTCCGAGAGAGTTTTCGGCGACGGCCCGCGCCGCGTAAAGCTCCGCAGAATTTGGATTGATCGCGAGTCCAGCCTCGGTGGCGACTAACATCTCATTCCAGCGGCGGGTATGAAACAGGTAACTGGCTTTCGCCCTATACGCCGTGACGTTGTTGGGATCGAGTGCGATAGCCCGGTCGGCCAAACCGAGTATCTTTGCAGCATAGTCTGTCTCCGAGCTTGTCCACCGGTTTAGTTCGACAGAATAGGCCCAGGCTTCGCCCGCCAAGGCATCGGCGTTGTTCGGATCGAGCTTGAGCGCCTGTTCGAACAACGTTCGCTTCGCGTCGTTTTCGTCCTTCGTGTCCGCCTCTAAGACCTGCCCGCGCATGGCGAGATCGATAGCGTCTGGGTTTTTGGAACGGGAGCCCTTTTCGGCTTCCGCCTTGACCAGTTCGTAACCTAAGGTATTGGCCAATCGCGCCACCACCTGATCCTGCAGCTTGAACAGGTCGGCGATGTCTTCCTCGAAGCGTTCGGCCCAGAGGCGTGCGCCGGATTCCGCATCGACAAGCTGAGCGTTGACCCGCACACGGTTCTGATCGCGTTGCACTGATCCTTCCAGCACATAGCGCACGCCAAGCTCCTTGCCGATCTCCTTGGCGTCGATAGACTTGCCCTTGAAGGTGAAGGCCGTGTTGCGGGCGATCACGAAGCTGTTGTGGATGCGCGACAGATCAGTGGTGAGGTTCTCCGTGATGCCGTCGGCAAAGTAATCCTGGCTCGGATCGTTCGAGAGATTTGTGAATGGCAGCACGACGATCGAAAGATGTGTGGTCTGAGAAGGCGCTGATGCGTTCGACGCCAAAGTCGCAAGTTTATTCGCGCCGAAGATATACCACGCGCCACCCGCTAGCCCGATGAGCGCCACTACGCCCGCGACGAGCAAAACTGAAAGTTGCCGCGCAGTTGAGCCCTTAGTCACCTTCGGATGCGCAGCCTTGCCGACCTGCAGCGAATAGACCCGGATCGGCTCGGCGATGTTCTTGAGCTGGGTCAGGCCGAGATCGGTGACCCCCAGATCAAGCCTTGCCTTCACTTGGCGATAGGCGTCCTCGGATAGGCAGATCGCGCCCGGTTTGGCGACGCCTTCCAACCGCGCGGCGATATTGACGCCGTCGCCCATCAGATCGCCGTCGCTCTCCTCCACAACATCGCCAAGATGGATGCCGACGCGGAACTCTATGCGTCGCTCCGGCGGCAGGCCGGCGTTGCGCTCGACCATACCGTTCTGCACTTCGATCGCGCAGCGCACTGCGTCGACGACGCTGCGGAACTCGACGATAGCGCCGTCGCCCATACGCTTGACGACGCGGCCGTGATGGACGGCGATGGTGGGGTCGATCAGGTCGCTGCGCAGCGCCCGCAGCCGCGCGAGGATGCGATCCTCGTCCGCGCCGGCGAGCCGGCTGTAGCCGACCACATCCGAGCAAAGAATCGCCGCCAGTTTTCGGGTGTCGCTCATCGCGCCAGTCCCCTGTCGCCCAAAATAGCACAAAGTCGCGACCAGAGTGGCCGTGTTCAGCGAACGTAAGGTGACCCCAGGCCATTGCCCGACCGGCTGCTTTGGGGTTGATAGCTGCCGAACTATCGGTTGAACGAAGATGTCCGCTTCGCAGCGTTGGGCGGCCGAAAGCAGACTGACGGTGCCGGCCAGCTTCGGTCGTTGGGGGCGGTTCGCGGAAGGTCCGACTTGGGTCGAATCTAGGCATAGTGCTTTCAGCTCGAATTCGCCCGCAAGAAACCAGCCGTTCGCCCAGACAGCCAGGTGCACGACATTCACCCCTCTGGCATCCCCGCCTTGCGCAGGCCCTCAACTAGCCGGTCCCACAATTCGAGATAGCGCGGATCGCTGTGCGGATTGGTGAGCTGAGATTTGTACGCCTTCCACACTGCGATCGTTCTAGGTCCGCCAGCAGGAGGGAGCGCGAGGTAACGCTGGAGTGCTTCTTGGGCTTCCACCTCATGACCGGTCAAAGCGAAAATCGCGATCAAGTCTGCATGCGCGGTTGGAGTACTATTAGGGCTGATCGTGATAGCGCGGCGGGCCCATTCGATCGCCTGATCGTACTGCTTAAGTCCGAAATAGGAGTTCGCTTTTCCCGCATACCAACCACTCAAATATGGATCGTGCGGACTGAGCCGAATCGTTTTGTTAAAATAATCAACGCTCTTTTCAAATTGCCCAAGCTCCTGGTAGGAAAAGCTCACGCCGGCATCAGCGTCCGCGAAAGCCGGGTCCAACGCGAGCGCGCGTTCGTACTCTGCAAGGGCTTCCTCTGGGTGTCCTTGGGTACCGAGGACATTGGCCTTATTCAAGTGAGAGTGGATGAAATTTGGATCGAGGGCGAGGGCCTTCGACGCCAACTCGTCCGCCCGCTTAAGGTCACCCTTAGGGTCAGTGCTCAGCCCGAGGGCGACCGGCAAATAGAATTTGACCGACAAAGCACAGAGGGCGAGGGCATTGTTGGGATCGATGGCGAGCGCTTGTTCGCAGAGAGGAAAACCCGCGTCGGCTTCCTTGCCAATATAGCCCGCTCTCTGAATGGCCGCATGGCACTGGAGAGCTAAATCCTGAGCATTGGGATTCGCCGCAGGTGTCCGTTTGAGACGGGCGGCCTCGATCTCAGGGAGTTGAAGCTCCAACGCGCGCGCCAGATGTTCGACGATCTCGTCCTGCATCTGCAACAAATCGGCGCGTGCAGTATCAAATTGCTCGGCCCAGAGATGCGCCCCGCCGTCAGCATCGACGAGTTGAGCGTTAACCCTTACCTGACCGCCGCTGGGCTGGACCGAGCCCTCCAGCAGGTAGCGGACGCCCAAATCCTTGCGATGGCCTTAGCGTCGATGCCCTTGCCTTTGTAGGTGAAGGCCGTGTTGCGCGCGATCACGAAGCTGTCGCGGATGCGCGCGAGAGCGGTCGTCAACTCATCGGTTAGAGCATCGGCGAGGTAATCCTGCCCGGCATCGCCCGACAGGTTAGCGAAGGGCAGCACCACAATCGACAGCTTCGGCTTGTCATCCTCAGGCATCCCCGCCTTGCGCAGGCCCTCGATTTGCTGGTTCCACATTTCGAGATAGCGCGGATCGCTGTCTTTGTTAGTGTAGGTAGCCTTCCACGCCTTCCACGCCGAGATCGTTTTCAGTCCGTCGAGAGGGAGCGCAAGGTAGCGCTGGAGAGCTTCGCGGGCCTCGCTTTCCCGGCCGGTCAATTCGAGCGTGGCGATCAGGGTTGCATGCGCGTGCGGAACATTGTGCGGATCGACTGCGATAGCCCGGCGCGCCCAATCGATCGCCTGATCGTACTGCTTCAGCGCGAGATAGTTGTTCGCTTTGCCGCCATACCTACCATTGAGCAAAGAGTCGCGTGGACTGAGACGAATTGCCCTGTCAAAATTTTCGAGGCTCTTTTCAAATTGTCCGAGGAACTGGTAATCAAAGGCCAGGCTTGCAACAGAGTCGATTTTGGCCGGGTTCAAGGCGATCGCGCGTTCATTTTCCGCAACGGCTTCGTCGAAGCGCTGTTGAATTGTGAATATCCAGGACTTAACGTCGTGAGCATCGGCGAAGTTTGGGTCGACGGCGATCGCTCGTGATATCAATTCGTCCGCCTTCTTGAGGTCACCCTTGAGACCGTAAAGAATCGGCAAATAGTACTTGACGGACAAAGCGACCAGGGCGCGGACGTTGTTGGGATCGATCGCAAGCGCCTGTTCGCAGAGCGGGAAACCCGCCTCCGCTTCCTTGCCGATATATCCGTTTTTCTGCACGATCCCATAGCATTGGAGAGCCAAATCCTCGGCGTCGGGATTTGCCGCAGGTATTCGTTTTGCCCGTGCCGCCTCGGCCTCGGGGAGTCGAAGCTCTAGCGCACGCGCCAGACGCGTCACGATCTCGTCCTGCATCTGCAATAAATCCGCACGGGGCGTGTCGAATTGTTCAGCCCACAGGTGCGCGCCGCTATCAGTATCGATGAGCTGGGCGTTGACCCTCACCTGGCCACCGCTAGGTTGCACCGAGCCTTCCAGCACGTACCGCACACCCAAATCCTTGCCGATGGCCTTGGCGTCGATGGGTTTGCCCTTGTAGGTGAAGGCGGTATTGCGCGCGATCACGAAGCTGTCGCGGATGCGCGCGAGACTGGTCGTCAATTCATCGGTCAGAGCGTCAGCGAGGTAATCTTGCGCCGGATCGCCGGACAAATTGGCGAAGGGCAGCACCACCATGGAAAGGTTTGCCCGTCCCGCCGGCGGGGGCGCATTTGACGCGAGGAGGAGGGTTCTGTTCGCAAGGACTATATACCACCCCGCTGCGGCGATCACGATGAGCGCCACGACCGCTACGCTTAGCGTCGCCAACGACGAACGCTTTTTCGGCGCGACGGCCTTCGCCTTCGTCGCGGGCTTCGCCTGGGCCGGGACGCCGACCTGCAGCGAATAGACCTTATCGACCTTTCGATGTTCTTGAGCTGGGTCAGCCCGAGGTCGGCGACCGCCATATCAAGTCTGTTGCTCACCTGCCGATAGGCGTCCTCGGAGAGGCAGATCGCGCCCGGCCCAGCGATTCCTTCGAGGCGCGCGGCGATATTGACGCCGTCGCCCATCAGGTCGCCGTCACTCTCCTCCACGACATCGCCGAGATGGATGCCGACGCGGAACTCTATGCGTCGCTCCGGCGGCAGGCCGGCGTTGCGCTCGACCATACCGTTCTGCACTTCGATGGCGCAGCGCACCGCGTCGACCACGCTGCGGAAATCGATAAGAATGCCGTCCCCGGTGCGCTTGACGACGCGGCCGTGATGCAGAGCGATGGTGGGGTCGAAGAGATCACTGCGCAGCGCTCGAAGCCGCGCCAATGTGCGGTCCTCGTCCGCACCCGCAAGGCGGCTGTAGCCGACCACATCGGCGGCCAGGATCGCTGCAATCTTTCGGGTTTCGGACAAGGCCGGCCCTCAGCGCCAACCCAGGGTAGCACAAAGCCAGTTGGAGCCGCGCCTTTATTTGGTGGGAACAATGGGGTCGGCGCATTCAAGCGGAATGGCTTGAAGTGCGAAGCCAACCGATTTGAATTAATTTTTCAACTTACAATCCATTGATATAACGAGGGATTTTAATTCAAGCCAACTTCTCGCTATTGAAGCCCAAACCAATTACCCGCTTGCAGTTATTGTTTCCAAAAGCCAATCAACTGCCTTGGCAATATCGTCATTCGAAATAAACGTGGCAGGCCTGAAGACCTTTAATAATTCGGGCGTCACTCGCACTTCGCCCTGATATTTGCCGGACGGCGCGACGAGAAAATCGCCCATGCGGAAACGGGTTTTTCCGACAAGGGTGAAAACCTTTTCGTCGATGATGGGGCGCAGCAATTCGAGCGCATCATAGGCCAGCGAGTAGCGCCCTGGTTTATCCGCGTGCAATTAGCCAATCGCCGGCTGCGCGCCGCGCGGGGGAGAGGATATGGGAAGAAGCCGGACTTGGTTTGTTAAGGCCAGCACGATCGCCAATAGTCGGAGCTTTCGAGCACTCTCATTAGGCTGATGCTGTCGGTCAACGACATTTCGCTTGCGAGCGATGCGAACGACGAATGGGCTGCAACTACAGAACAACGTCGGCGGCCCTGCAGAACATCGAACTGCTTCCGTGGGGGTGGTACGGCTTGGCCACTGACAAGAGCGGAATGGGTGAAACGGCGCTGATCGACCGCTTGGCGGGAATATCAAGCAGCGCGGATGCTCAGGCGCTCGACGTGCTTCGAAGCATGATCGCCGAAGACCGCCGGCTACGGCCGCCCGGTGATGATGCCCTGGAAGCGATCGTGCGCGCGGAACGCGCCGCAGCTTCGGACTGACCTCGTCTAGTTCGGGCGCGCGTGCGGCCTCGCCATGCCTCAGGATTGATCGAGGAGCGGCGTTGAACCGGTTGGCAAACCAACCAGAAAATAATTAGTCGGGCCTTCAGGCACGCGGACATGTGAGGCGGAAGCTGTTGAAATCCGCGGTCTTTTAGCGGCGCGATTGCGCTTACGAGTTACCCTCACTTAGAGGGTATATCTAAGGGCAATGGTAGGGGTATATGTTAGGGCAACGGTAAAGCATTCATCGGATGATGGCGATGAAGCTCGTCTTCAGATGGAGCGGTCGTCGTGAGAATCGTGGGTATGATCTTAGGGCTCGGCGTGTGGCTTGTTGCGTTCCACTACGGGCTTACACATCCTCGTCATAGAGTGATCCCGGCGCATCAAGCTTACAATGCGGCGACCTGGTATCCCCATGTTCACTCGTTATCCCCATGCGGGCATTGTTCACTTGCGCCTCATCTGGGGTAGGATATCTTTATGAAAGGTTGCTCGAACATTTCAGGATGTGAACCGGTTGGCAAACCAACCAGAAAATAATTAGTCGGGCCTTCAGGCACGCGGACATGTGAGGCGGAAGCTGTTGAAATCCGCGGTCTTTTAGCGGCGCGATTGCGCTTACGAGTTACCCTCACTTAGAGGGTATATCTAAGGGCAATGGTAGGGGTATATGTTAGGGCAACGGTAAAGCATTCATCGGATGATGGCGATGAAGCTCGTCTTCAGATGGAGCGGTCGTCGTGAGAATCGTGGGTATGATCTTAGGGCTCGGCGTGTGGCTTGTTGCGTTCCACTACGGGCTTACACATCCTCGTCATAGAGTGATCCCGGCGCATCAAGCTTACAATGCGGCGACCTGGTATCCCCATGTTCACTCGTTATCCCCATGCGGGCATTGTTCACTTGCGCCTCATCTGGGGTAGGATATCTTTATGAAAGGTTGCTCGAACATTTCAGGATGTG
>Ga0206856_10071_pt1 | contig 29257 bp, 23 predicted proteins | sample Alteio_BWOrgCont_48_FD_152630 | JGI IMG/M metagenome (GOLD analysis project Ga0206856, IMG submission 152630) | Enriched cells from forest soil in Barre Woods Harvard Forest LTER site, Petersham, Massachusetts, United States -... | ecosystem: Environmental > Terrestrial > Soil > Temperate forest >...
ATTCCCATCATTTTTCTCACCGCTAATAATGATAAACCGGATAATATTTTCAAGGGTTATCTAACGGGTGCGGTAGATTACATGATAAAACCCGTGATACCTGAAATAATGAAAGCTAAGGTTGGCGTATTTACGGATCTGTACAGAAAGACCATTGAATTACAACGCCAGAAAAAGAATTTGTTATCCTTAAACAGAGAATTGGAACAGAGATCTGAAGAGATCACAAGAAGCAACAAAGAGCTTGAAAAATTTGCTTATGTGGCCTCGCATGATATGCAGGAACCCTTGCGGACTATAATCAGCTATATACAATTGTTGGAAGAAAAATTCGGGAAGGACCTGGACAAAGAATCAGCACAGTACATGAATTTTGTAGTTACTGCCGGCTATCGTATGCGCGACCTTATCACCGGATTGCTCGAATATTCAAGGATAAACAGAGCTGACCTTTCTTTTGAACAGGTAGATTGCAATCAGGTGCTTCGCGAAGTGCTGGAAAACTTAAATACAAGCATTAAAGAGAGCAAAACAAATATTACATACGATAACCTGCCTACCATTAATGCAATTCATCTGCAAATGGTACAGCTATTTCAAAATTTATTAGCCAATGCTATCAAGTTTAGGGGAGCAGGGGAGCCCAAAATAAAGATATCGTATACCATGACAAATGGATACCACCATTTTGCCATTGCGGATAACGGCATTGGCATAGATCAAAAATATGCCAGCAAAATATTCGAAATATTTCAACGCCTTCATCCCTTCGGACAATACCCGGGGATGGGCATAGGATTAGCTATTTGTAAAAAAATTGTAGAACGCTATGGGGGTAAAATATGGATGGAATCCATACCCGGAAAAGGCAGTACTTTTTACTTTACAATGTCCGATAAATTAATGTGCAGTCTTGATTAACCTTTAACAATTAAAAGCCAAAAGCCTATGAAAAGTATCATTGTAGATGATGATGAAACATCCAGAACAGTTCTGTCGCAGTTAGTGAAACAAGTAAATTACATTGACCTTGTTTCTGTATGCACTAACACGGCAGACGCAATTACAGCCCTTAACAACAATGGTGCTGACCTGATGTTCCTGGATGTAGAAATGCCTGGTATGACAGGATTGGAGCTCCTTAAAAATATGGACGTAAAGCCCATGGTCATCCTTACCACCTCTCATACAAAATATGCATTAGATGCATTTGAGCACAATGTAATAGATTACCTTGTTAAGCCCATAGAAATGCCTAGGTTTATGAAGGCCGTAACAAAGGCTATGAATCATAAAAATGCTGCTGTTCTGGTTGATGGAAATTCGAAAGACTATTTCTTCATCAAGAAGAAATCGGTACTGAATAAAGTTTATATTAAAGATATATTCTGGATTGAGGCATTGGGTGACTATCTGACCGTGCACACTTGGACCGAAAAATACATATTGCATATCACCTTAAAAGCTATAGAAAGCAAGTTGCCATCAAGTAAATTTGTACGTGTGCACCGTTCACATATAGTGCAAGTAGATAACATTGCGGCAGTAGAGGATAATACCATCTTTATAAACAATACTCCCATACCTATTGGAGCGCTTTACAAAGACAACTTTATCAAGGTTTTGAACCTACTTGCTTAACAATATGTTCACCGATAAAATGAATGCTTTCAAATAATAATTTATAAGGTCTGACGATTATCTACAAGTAACTGTATGTCACTCGTGTACCTTGCAACAATTATTCACATAAAACTTATTTAATTATGACTAAACTAGAGCTAGTAAAAGAAATTTCTGAAAAAACCGGTATTAACCGTATGCAAGTGGAAGCAACAGTTGAAGCTTTCATGAGTTCAGTAAAAGAGAATATTGTTCACAATGAACCTGTATACCTTAGGGGATTTGGGAATTTTATCCTGCGCAAGAGAGGCGCTAAGATGGCACGTAATATCAGCAAAAACATTGCAATGCCTTTGCCCGAACGTTACATTCCTGTTTTTAAGCCATCCAAGAAGTTTTCCAGGAGGATTAAAAATAATGGTGTAGCGGCAGCAGCGGCAGTATAATTTATTTCCTTTTTCTGTCGTGGCTTTTAAACGGCCTATGACGCTCTTAAGCTTGCCGTATATTTATGCGGCAAGCTTAATTTAGCACTGTCGACTAAAAATTTTACAAGATTTTACCTTAGTCTTTGTGGATTGAATTTTATGATGATCCAAAGGATTAAATGAGAGAATATGATACAAGCTACCGAAAAGGAACCAAAAACAATTATCGATCAAAAGGAACTTGATCAATTATGTATAAATACCATACGCTTTTTATCTGTTGACGCGGTACAAAAGGCTAACAGCGGCCATCCAGGGTTACCTTTGGGGGCAGCTCCAATGGCATATGTACTGTGGACAAAGTACCTGAAACATAATCCTCTTAACCCGCATTGGTTTAATCGTGATCGCTTTGTGCTTTCGGCAGGACACGGTTCTGCGCTACTTTATAGCTTACTTCATCTTACCGGATACAATTTAACCCTTGACCAGGTAACACGCTTCCGCCAGTGGAAAAGCATGACTCCTGGTCACCCGGAACGGGGTATTACTCCAGGTGTGGAAACAACAACGGGACCACTAGGGCAAGGATTTGCCAATGGGGTAGGGATGGCTATTGCCGAAGCTTACCTGGCGGCTCATTATAATAAACCATCATTTAAGATAATTGATAATTATACTTATGGATTGGTCAGTGATGGCGATCTTATGGAAGGTATTGCATCTGAGGCAGCATCTCTTGCCGGTCATTTGAAGCTTGGAAAATTAATTTACTTATACGATAATAACCATATCACTCTTTCGGCTTCAACACAAGTTTCATTTACAGAAGATGTACAAAAGAGATTTGAAGCTTACGGCTGGCAAACAATATGGTTGAATGATGGAAACGATACAGAAGCCATAGATAAGGCCATACAAGAAGCTCGTGATGAAGCTGAACGTCCATCGCTAATACTTGTGAGAACGCATATTGGATACGGTTCTCCTCATAAGCAGGATACCTTTGCAGCCCATGGCTCTCCTTTAGGTGTTGAAGAAGTGAAGCTGACAAAAACAAATCTTGGTTGGCCTACAGAGCCTCCTTTCTTAATACCAGAAAAAGCCCTTGTACATTTTCGCAAAGCGGCCCCAAAAGGTAAAGAGGAAGAACATAAATGGAACAACTTATTATCTGATTACAGGAAAAAATACGCCGAAGCAGCCGATGAATTAGAACAAGTTATTAAAGGAGAATTGCCTAAGAACTGGGATTCAGAAATACCAGTTTTCCCTACAGATAAAAAAGGCATGGCTACAAGAGTGGCATCAGGAAAGATAATGCAATCTATTGGCAAGTCTCTGCCTACTTTTATTGGAGGTTCTGCTGACCTTAATTCTTCTACTCATACGGAATTAAAGGATATGGGAAATTTTGAGAACCCTATTACCCATAAAGGCGATACCCAAGGCGCTGTAGAAGGAGAATGGAATTATGATGGACGCAATATACATTTTGGCGTACGTGAGCATGCAATGGCTGGAATATGCAATGGCTTATCAGCATATGGTGGAATACATCCTTTCTGTTCTACATTTCTAGTTTTTTCAGACTATATGCGTCCTTCTATGAGGCTTGCAGCTATTATGGATTTGAATCTTACTTATGTTTTTACACATGATAGTATAGGCCTTGGAGAAGATGGCACAACTCACCAACCTATTGAGCATCTTGCATCTCTTAGGGCAATGCCCGAACTTGTTGTGATCCGTCCCTGTGATGCAAATGAAACGGCAACCGCGTGGCGTGTCGCTATCATGAGCAAGGACAAACCAGTGGCATTGATCCTAACACGGCAGGAAGTACCAACTCTTGACAGGTCTCGTTTTGCTCCTGCTGACAGATTGGTTTACGGTGGGTACATTCTAGAAGATGCTGCAGAACCCGAAATAATATTGATAGCTACCGGATCAGAAGTATCATTGATTGTTGGTGCTGCTGAACTGCTAAAGAAGCAAGGCATTCGTACCCGCCTCGTATCTATGCCTAGTTGGGAGTTGTTCGAGAAACAAAGCGTGAAATATAAAAATGAAATATTGCCACCTGCAATCACCAGTCGTATTGCAGTGGAAGCAGGAGTATCTATGGGCTGGGAACGCTACGTTGGACAAGAAGGCGAAGTGATAAGTATGGAAAAATTTGGATCATCAGCTCCGGCAGAAGTTCTAATGAAGGAATATGGGTTCACTGCACAAAATATATATGAGAGGGCAATCACATTGATTAAAAGATTAAAAGACAAATCATAGCTCTTTCGCTGCTTCCTCATCTAAAAACCAAGACAGTGTTCCGTTTTTAGGTTTAATTAATTGAGCAGGATATTTATCGGGATAGTATTCTCCTGTCAAAACAGTTTTTACAATATCCGCCTTTTTCGGCCCGGTTACCATAAACAAAACATGGTGAGCCTGATTTATTAGAGGAGCTGTCATGGTAATACGAAATATACCTTCTTCACCCAGATAGAAATCCTCAATTCCTACTTTCTTATTATAAATAGGGGGACTCATAGGAAACAGGGAAGCTGTGTGACCATTTTCACCAAGACCCAAAAGTATCAGATCAAACTGAGGGTCCTTTCTTTCAAAAAAATCCTCAATAGCTTCCTGATACATTTCACAGGCCTCAGCAGGTGGAATATCCACCGGTATACTATAAATATTGGCTCGAGGTATTGGCACTCTATTCAACAAAAGAACTTTAGCCTTAAAGGCATTATTCATATTATCATTGGAAGGCACATAACGTTCATCGCCCCAAAAAACAAATGTATTTGCCCAGGGCATTTCATCAATAAAAGGAGAAGAGGACAATACATTAAATAATTGTTCGGGTGTATGTCCTCCTGATAATACTATACTGAATTTCTTTTCTTCTTCTTTCCTTTTATTTGCGAGATCAATAATTAGATTGGCTGTTGCTTCATATAATTTGGCAGTATCCTTAAAGATTCGTTTAGTATATTGCTGCTGAGCAATCATTTCTTTCCCGAAGCTTTTACAACCCAGTTATGGCCATCGCGGGCGATAAGTGCTTCAGCATCTTCGGGGCCTTGTAAACCGGCTGCATAATTTGGGAAATTTACAGAAGTATTCGCATCCCATGCATTAAGTATAGGCATCAATATTTTCCAGGCAGCCTCTACCTGATCCGTTCTCATAAAAAGGGTGGAGTCTCCCAACATAATGTCTAACAGCAATGTCTCATAGGCTTCTGGAGTTCCTGACGAGTACGATTCGTTATAATTAAATACCATGTCAACGGGATAGAGAACCATTTTAAGGCCTGGTCGTTTAGCCTGGAAGCGCATGCTAATACCCATGTGTGGTTGTATACTCAAAACAAGTTTATTGGGTTGCCAATTGGCTGTGGTTTCTGAAGGAAAAGATTGATGAGGAACCGGTTTAAATTGGATGGTTATAATAGATTGAGTCTCACTCATTCGCTTGCCTGTGCGCAGATAAAAAGGTACGCTTTGCCATCTCCAATTATCCAAAAAGAGTTTTACAGCTGCAAATGTTTCAATGTTCGAGTCTTTTTTTACATCAGGTTCCTGGCGGTATCCTTTCACTTTCTTGCCTTCTATCCATCCTTCACCATACTGGCCACGGACTGCAAACTTGTGCACATCCTCAGGCTTAATAGACCGTAAGGCATTCAATACATCTACTTTTCTGTTGCGTACCTCATCTGCTTCAAATGATACAGGTGGTTCCATAGCTATGAGGCAAAGCAGTTGGAGAAGGTGATTCTGTATCATATCACGCAAGGCCCCGGCCGTTTCGTAATAGTTTCCTCTGTTCTCAACGCCCAATTGTTCTGATACAGTGATCTGAACATGATCAATATAATTGCGGTTCCAAATAGGTTCAAATAAAGCATTTGCAAAACGAAAGGCCAATATATTTTGAACCGTTTCTTTTCCCAGGTAATGATCGATGCGATATATCTGTGATTCATCAAAAATTTTGTGCAAAAGGTTATTCAGTTCTTTTGCACTTTCCAGATCTCTGCCAAATGGTTTTTCAACTACAATGCGGCACTTCTCTTTGTTTTTAGCTATACCTGAACTTCCTAACTCGCGGGAAATATCTTCAAAAAAACTAGGTGGTACTGCAAGATAAAAAACCCGGGTGGCTTCAGTCTTCCACTTTTTCTCCAGTTCGTTTATCTGCTTTCCTATTTTGTTGTATGTAGTGCTCTCATCAAATTCTCCTTTTAAGAGATGGATGCAGGCCGCAAATTTTTCCCATTCAGTTTTTTTTGCTTTTCCACTGCGTGAGAATTTATCTACCCCATCAAGCAGATGTTTTCTGAATTGGTTATCGCTCATATTCACATGGCTTACCCCGAGTACCGCAAAATTATCGGGCATCCATTTATCTATAAAGAGATTAAATAAACCGGGGATCAGTTTACGCCAGGCTAAGTCACCCGTAGCGCCAAGAATAACTATAATTGTTGGATCAGGTTTTGAATCTTTTGAAGGCCGTAATGTACTTTTCATATCATTCTTGGTTTACTAACCACTGGGTATGAAACACACCTTCACGGTCATTACGCTTATAGGTGTGGGCACCAAAATAATCTCTTTGTGCCTGTATCAGGTTAGCGGGTAGCCATTTACTTCTGCATGTGTCATAATAAGCCAACGACGCCATAAATGCAGGCATAGGGATACCATATTCTACAGATTTTTTCACTACTTCCCTGATTTCATTTTGACCTTTCACAAGTTCTTGCGCCAATTTTTCGTCCAGTATAATATTCTTAAGCTCGGGATTACGCTTAAAGCAAGAGCGAATATTTTCGAGCATCGAGGCCCTGATTATGCATCCCCCTCTCCAAATTTTTATTACTTCCTCCGGCTTAATATCGTACTTATATTTTTCCGAAGCTGCATGTAATAGGGCCATTCCCTGTCCGTAGGTTGTAAGGAATGCAAAATAAAGAGCATGTTCCAACTCGTTGACCAGTTCCATATGTTCTGGGAGCTTAAGTCCTGATTTAGGGCCCTTTAATATCTTACCTGTTAAAATGCGATCTTCTTCATTTGCTGAAAGGTCTCTCATGGATACTGCCGTATCAATTACCGGAACAGGGATTTGTAAAGCCATAGCTTCCTCAGATGTCCATGCTCCTGTTCCTTTTTGCCCAGCATTATCAAGTATCATATCTATTAACCGTGTACCAGTTAAATTATCTTCTTGTATAAAAATATCCGCAGTAATACCTATAAGATAAGAACTTAATTTTCCATCGTTCCATTTTGAAAATACCTCGTGCAATTCATCATTATCCAACTGCCCGACTATTTTTAATAAGTGATAGGCTTCCGCAATTAATTGCATCAATCCATACTCAATACCATTATGCACCATTTTTACATAATGCCCTGATGGTCCGGGGCCAAGCAATGTAACACAAGGCTCGTTATTAACCTTGGCAGAAACGGCTTCCAGCATAGAAGCCACACGTTTATAGTTTTCTTTTAATCCTCCTGGCATTATACTCGGCCCATGCCGGGCTCCTGTTTCACCACCAGAAATACCTATGCCCATGAAATTAAGCTTATCCTTTGCCAATTGTTCCATTCTCAAAGCGGTGTCTATAAAATGAGAATTGCCGCAATCCAGGATAAGGTCCCCTTCTTCAAGCAATGGTTTCAATTCTGCTATTACCTCATCCACTATTAATCCTGCAGGAACCAATAGCATAACTACTCTTGGCTTTTGCAGTGAAGCAATGAAATCATTTACATTATTAAATCCTTGTATGCTCCTTTTGTCAGTTTGTTTTATAAAGCTCTCCAGCTTACTTTTATCCTTATCAAACCCTGCTACAGAAAAGCCATGGTCGTTCATATTAAGAACCAGGTTACATCCCATAGTTCCTAATCCAATCATTCCATATTCATATTTTTGATCTTGCATATTTCTCTTTTTATCTAATTGTATTTTAAGCCAGTATTTTTACCAATTGCTTTTTTGCGGAAGCCAGATCCTGAAAATGATAAGTACGAATACCATGAGATTGCGCCACTTGTATAAACATTAATCTGTCATCAATACATAAGGCATTACCAGGTTTTGTATTTGAGACGTCACATGCCAATTTATAGATATCTATATCAGGTTTTCTTAAGTGTACGAAGCAGGATGATACAAAACCATCAAAGAGTTCATCCAGCATATATTTCTTAATTCTATAATCGTTTATTTCCCTCCCTTCGTTGCTTAACGCAACCACTCTAAGGTTAAATTTTTTTTTTAATGTTTTAAAAAAATCAATTGCATTATCAAGGGGCTTTGATTCGTTAAACATAAACGTTTTAAACTTTTCTTTTGAGAATGTTCTTTTCTCATAGAAAACAACCCTATTTAGGTATTCATCAAGTGATAGCTTACCCGACTCGTAAGTATCGAAAGTTAGGTGATGGCGCTCATTCATTTCTTCACTATCCAGCTTAAAATGTTTGGCGGCTTTCTCACGAGATTTATGATCCCATCCATTGGTAAGCAATACTCCGCCTATATCCAGAAATAGTGTTTTGATCTTAGGCGTTTTCATATGCATCACTTCATTTACTGGGGCTAACGGAATTGCATACGGTTGTTAATCCCGCATCTATATTTTCACCCAAATGAATTCGTATAACTCTCCTTCCTTTGGTATCAAGCGATTTAAAATCTCCTAAAGCCTGTGCCTGATGTAAAGTGGCAAAGCCATATTTCTGGCCTGGTATGCTAATTTCCTCGCCTTCATCTGCAGTAAGTAAAATATAAAGGCCGGAGTCAGGACCACCCTTATGTAATTGTCCCGTAGAATGCAAGTACCTTGGGCCATTAAGCAAAGTGGTGGCATGTTTCAGCTTTTTTTTAATTTGTTCTCTCCATGTCTGTAACAAGTTATTACGGTAGGACGTAATTTCAAAATAGGGTAGGAGAGCCACATAGTCATTTTCTTGAGATAATTTAAGAAATGAACTCATAACGGCTCTTAGGGAATTTTGAGACCCATGAATTAATTCATGGGTTTTAGTCCCTTCAAATATTTTTATTCCGTCTTGTTTAAACATTGGAACTATCTTATGAAATGCATCCTCCGCACTCCATTCATCCAATATATTCTCGGTATTCTTTTTGCTTTCTGCCACATTAGGCTGGTCAAAGGGATTGATGCCAATTACCATACCGGCTGTAGCTGTTGCAATTTCCCAGAGATAATAAATAGAACCTAATTCTATCGTTTTTTTAATGCCTATACTAATTACAGGATGCCCTGCCTTTTCGAGAAGCTTCAGTTTCTTTTCATCGGGTCCGTTGGTATCAGATGAGAGGTACATGTGTACAAATACTCTATCATTACCATAAGAGGAAGGACCATCTAATTTTTCTCCATTAACAGGAATAAGGCCTTTGTCTTCCTTTCCCGTGCTTTCTGCAAGTAATTGTTCTACCCAATAACCAAAAGGCTTTAAAGAAGCAGAAAGAACAAAAGTCACCTTATCTCTTCCCTTATGCTGAGCTAAACCAAGTAAAGCGCCTAAGCTGATCCCTGGGTTGTTGCCAGCAGGAACATCAGGGCCACAATAAAGCATAGCCTCTTTTGCACTATTTAAGAGGGCCTTAATATCAATACCGACTAATGCCATAGGTAAAATTCCAAAATCAGACAAAACTGAATATCTTCCTCCAACACAGGGATTATTGATAAATACTTTCCTGAACTTAAATCTCTCTGCCAACTTTATCAGGCTGGTTCCTGCATCAGTAATAGCAATAAAATTACGGCCGGCTTTATTCCCAATTTTCTTTTCTACTTTTTCGAAGAAGTATTTAAAGAAACAATTCGTTTCGAGAGTTGAACCTGATTTACTCGCTACAATAAACAACGTTTTCGCCATATCAAGCTTCTTCTCGAGAACTAGTATCGAAGCTGGCTCTGTATTGTCTAAAACGTACAACTTTGGATATCCTTTTGAAGAACCGAAGGTTTTACGTGCAACCTCCGAACAAAGGCTACTTCCTCCCATACCCAATAATACCACTGCTGTATATCCTTCTTCTTTTATGCGTTTGCTAAAAGCTGTAAAATCAGATGCCTTTGAAAGCATATCATCGGGCAATGTTAACCATCCTAAACCATCAAGAATAGTTTGGGTGTTCTCTTTATCTGTTTTCCACAGATCCGGAGTTTTTGCGAATAATCGCTTACCCGCTTGTTTTTCATCAAGGGAAGTATACAACAATTTTAATTCTGATCCCAGCGAAGCAGCATTGATCTTCTGATCAAATCCTTTCCCTTTTAGCATTTCATTTCTTTTAGCTGCAAGGTTACTCATTAATTCCCGGTATGCTTCTGTAAACTTCTGTATCCCTTCATTTTCCAATTGTCGTGTAATATCATCGATATTGATACCTATCTTATTCAGGCATTCAAAAGCATGCTCTGCATCCAGCAGTCCTTCGCGAATAGTAGATTTTTTTAGAGTGCCGTGTTTTGCAAAGGCCGTAATTGTTTTATCCGGCAGAGTATTGATCGTATTTGGACCAATTAAGGGTTCTACGTAACGTAAATCATCATACAGTGGATCTTTGTTGCTGGTGCTGGCCCAAAGCACGCGCTGCACATTAGCTCCGTTACTTTTTAATTTTTGCCACTCTTCCGATTCAAAAAGCCCACGAAATCTTTGGTAGGCAATAATGGCACTTGCTTTTCCAATTTTACCAAAAAGTCTTTCCGGGTATAAATATTTTTTATTTTTTGCAGATAATGTAACGTACTGCCCGAGTAATTGATCGGCAAGAGTATCTATTCTGCTCAGAAAAAAGCTTGCCACTGATACTACCTTTGATATATCTTTCCCTTCTTTTATTCTTCTTTTAAGTGCCCTGAGATAGGCATTAGCTACTTCGGTATAGCGGCCAATTGAGAACAGAAGAGTAACATTTATATTAATTCCCTCGTACAGCATTTGTTCAATAGCAGCCAATCCTTCTTGCGTACCTGGTATCTTTATCATACAATTATCTCTGCCTACTGCATTATGCAGTCTTCGAGCCTCAAATATGGTCCCATCAGTATCTCTTGCCAATAAAGGGCTTACTTCGAGACTTACAAAGCCGTCACAGCCTTTGGAGTCTTTAAAAACTGGTTCAAGTATATCACAGGCATCTTGCACATCTTTAATAGTTAGTGCATCATATATTTCCTCTAAATTCTTTTGTTGAAGCACAAGTTTACGAATGGCACTATCGTATTGATTGCCCTTTGAGATGGCTTCATTAAAAATACTGGGATTGGAAGTGATTCCACGCAGACCTTCTTCTGAAACTCTTCTCTTTAGCTCACCACTTATTATTTTTTCTCTGGATAAATTATCTAACCAATAACTCTGTCCGTAATCCAATAATTTTATCAGTGTTTCCATAGGATTACGCGTCTGCAGATAATAATCAGGCGCACCTTTTCTGTCCTTGTGCCCGTCAGGTACTTTATCTTGTTCTATGGCAGTAGATTCGTGTTGGCGCAACATATTGGGAAACTTATTATTATTAAATATTTAAGGTAGGATTCAAAACTATCTATTAGTATCCTGGCTTTTATAAAAATTAGTTCAACATCGGTATTTAGGCGACTAACATCTTAACATGGTTGGTAAGATGAAGAACATACCGCTTATAGAAGTTTTTTCCTATCTCCACTAGGCGAGCAGAACTTCTATTTATCAATGAGTTAAATCACCGGTTATAATTAAACATAGGATTTGCCGCGTTGGGGGCTCCGCTTCCATTATTCAACGAAAACTACTGTAAGATACATAGTAACTCGCCTAATTTGCACCAATAGCAAGTTATATATCATTTATTTTAAAATATGAGAACAAAGAATATCACCCTTTTTACCCCTGTTGGACATGTGGGAAGAAAGATTGCCGAGGAGGCACTTAGCAGAGGTCACGGAGTTAAAGTAGTTGTTTCTGATAAAGCAGAATTTAATCTTAAGCATCCGAACCTTTCTATAATGAGTGGAAATATTCACAGCAGCGAAGAAGTCAGCACTTGCGCCAAAGGAAGCGACCTTGTAATATTTGTAAATGAATTAAAAGAAAACCGGGAAGGCGAATGTTTTAATGCCACACGTTCTATACTTACAGGTATAAAGCAAGCCGGCATAAAATTTCTGATCGTTTCTGGTTATGGATTACATTTTGATCCTACAATTTCTGAAGCAGAACAAGAAACATGGAGTGCTGTGGAAGAAGAACAACTTGCATCCATTAGATTATTAGAGCGTGAACCTGAGATAAGGTGGCGCTACTTTTATATCACCACACAAGAGCCTGGTCAAAATAATTATATACCTGTTAGAAATACAAATTTTGTATTGAACATGCCATGTGCAGAAGACTCCATATCTATAGACGAATATGCAACAACAATAATGGAAGAAGTTGAAAAGCATAGCAAGGAAAAGAAATATAAAGAAGCTGCCATTCTTTCCAATTCATTCCATAATAACAGAATCTACAACAATTTAAACTAAAAATAATATGAGAACAATTCTTTATTTGATCGCGGTAATCCTAATCATAGGATGGATACTTGGCTTCTTTGTATATTCTGCAGGCGGCTTAATTCACATTTTACTTGTAATAGCTGTTATATCTATATTACTCGCGATTATAAGGGGAGGAACTAAAGCTCTATAGCCGAGATCTGTGAGGTAATTTGAGCCTGTTTTGGTTATGTATGAAATCTGTATTTTGAAGTTCGGTGGAGTATAGATATAACAATATTGGAGAACAATTTTGGGACTAAGGAGGAACGGTCACTGCTGATATTTGTGCCATAATTTATTGTAATTTGGCACCCGGATGATTGGAGGTTTCTTACATAGTAAATATCAATATATAACAGAGTTTTTTGAAAGATTTACAACTTCAAAGAACTGGAAATTAAAAGTAACCCTGTTGGGGCTTTGCCTGTCACTTTTTTTTGCTTTTCCCTCATACAATGGATATGTTAAGGGTGCTTTTGACGAAAAATGGAACGCGGTTTCCCAACAAATAAAGGCTCCATTTACCCCTGTAGCTTATCCTGATGACTCACATTATTCAAAACTTGCATTTAGGTTAACTGTACCTATAATTGCACATATATTACATTTTCAGAGGATAGGATGCTTCCTTATTCAATATATATGTTGGATAGTTATGTTTTATGCCATTTTGTCACTCACCTATTCAATTGTTAAGGATAAAATTACTTCCTCTTTTATAATATTAGCATTGTCTTTTATGTTTGTAGGAAATGTAATGGTTTCAGATATTAGGGCAATATTTGATGGAGTTGCATTTTGTTTCCTCATGCTTACAATGCTATCCTGGAATTGGGTGTTTATAATCATATGCGCATTATTGGCATACTATACTGATGAAAGGGCGCTTATCGCTTCCACTTTCTTATTTGTATGGTTCCAGGTCAGGCAAAGTGATTTTAAAGCATTCGCTTTAAGGAATATCCTTATACCTTCAAAATCGTCAATTGCTCTTGTCGCCTCATGGGGTATATATTTTGGTATCAGGTATTATCTTTCTCTTTTTTTAGGACTGAAAACAGGTACAGGCGGAGCAAACTATTTTACTCATCAATTTAACAATATGCTTTTTGGCGCATGGTCTGGGTTAGAAGGTTTCTGGATAATTGTTTTATTAGGATTCATTGTTCTTTTTATACGGAAAATGTTCTCATTAGCCATTATTATAACCTTATGCATGGCAATTAGTTTGTATGTGGCATTTTCAGTTATTGATATTACGCGCAGTGTTGCCTATATTTTCCCTGTAGTTTTTATTTGTCTTTATATTATCAAAGCCCATGAAAATGTTACCTCACTCAGAAAATATGCTTTTATCACTTTTCTTGTGTGTTGCTTTTTCCCTACGTATTATACAGATGGAGTTGGTACCCTATGGTTCTTTTTCCCTTTACCTTGGAGATTAATGGGATTATTTACCCATCTTCGGTAAGAATTCTTTAGCTTGATACGATAAGATGTCTTTTACGTAATTAGAGGGAGGAGTGGGAAAGTGAATAATACCTTAGAATTATTATATTCCTTAAGAAACTTCAATCACTTTTTCTTTTTTATTTTGCATAACTCCAATTGGCGTCGCATAATCTCCAAGCCCTTCCATTGTTAAGAATGCCTCAAATTCATTTTTATAATGAGGTTGTACGGAAACTAAAAGTCCGCCGCTGGTTTGCGGATCGCATAAAATAGAGCGTTGTTTTTCAGATAACGAACCTATTTTTTCGCCGTAACTATCCCAGTTACGTATTGTACCACCGGGTACTGAGCCCTCTTTTATATAATTGTCTAAAGGCGTTATTTGCTTAATATTATCAAAGTTAATAGCTGCACTTAATCTGCTTCCTTCGCACATTTCTGTAAGATGGCCCAATAGACCAAAGCCTGTTACATCTGTCATAGCTGTAACTCCGGTGACCTGGCTTAATTTGGAGCCAATGGAATTTAGTCGCGTCATTACTTCGGCAGCTAAACCTTCATGTTCTTTTAGTAACAAGCCTTTTTTTTCCGCGGTAGTAAGAATGCCTACTCCTACAGGTTTGGTAAGATAAAGCAGATCGCCTTCAAGGGCCGTATTATTACGCTTAAGAAATTTCAAATCTATCACGCCGTTAACAGACAGACCAAATATGGGTTCAGGACTGTCAATGCTATGTCCGCCCGCCAGAGGAATATTTATTTGATTGCATACCGCCCTGGCACCTTCCATTACCATTCCTGCAATTTCAATGGGTATTGTATTAATGGGCCATCCTAATATGGCAATTGCCATGATAGGAGTGCCACCCATGGCGTAAACATCGCTAATTGCATTGGTTGATGCTATCTTTCCGAACGTGTATGGATCATCTACTATGGGCATAAAAAAATCAACGGTGCTAATAATTCCTCGTCCTTCACCTATATCATATACAGCGGCATCATCCTTACTTTCATTTCCTACAATAAGATTTTTATTAGGCAAGGGTGGTGTTGCAGAATGGAGAATGCTATCTAATATTTTGGGAGATATTTTGCAGCCGCAACCCGCGCCGTGACTAAATTGAGTAAGTTTTATTTCGTTCATTGGTTAAAGTTAAAAGTGATTGTTTCAATTGTACTGCCATTTCCTCGGGAGCTATTTTGTCGAACGAAAATCTGGCTACTGTGCGCGATTCTCGCTGAGCCAAACCATGATCGTAAGTTTTGTCATAGTAATGAAGACATATGCTGCATGCGGTAAGATAATCGTTGATATCAAGAGCCGCTATGGCATTTTTTGCCGATAAGCCACCAAGTCGCTTTGATATTTTTTCAATAGATAGTTTCAATTCTTCTTTATCAAATTTACCATATTCAGTCATTAAGTAATTAGCTCGAACATCGAATGGCACTTCAATGTACATTACATCAGCACGGCGCATGGAAACCCATAATCCCTGTGGTATAACCTTTTTTCCGAGCAATTGACTCTCGTCTTCTACCCATATTGTTTTGGATGGGTTAATTGCGGAAAGAGCAAGAGCCAGCTTGTTTTCAAACTGTTCCTGCGTAGGCTTTATAGTTTGTCCTATAGCTCCAAATGCAGAACCTCTGTGATCTGTTAATCCTTCAAGGTCTATTATCTGTTCATCTACATCCTTTAGTTTATTCAGCACTAAAGTTTTACCAGAGCCTGTTCTTCCTCCTAAAATAGTGACGTTGCGCTCTTTATTTATGGTTTCTAAAACGTGTTTTCTGTAAGATTTATAGCCACCCTGTAGTAAGAATATTTTATATCCATAAAGTTGAAGAAGCCAGGCAACACTGCTGCTGCGCATACCGCCGCGCCAACAGTGAAGAAATAAAGATTTATCAGGAAAGGTTTCTTCAACCATTTTTATGATATCAACCATCTTGGGCCCCACTAGTTCTAATCCTTTCAGTATGGCCTTTTCTCTGCCCTGCTGCTTGTATATAGTGCCAACGATCACTCGTTCCTCATCACTAAACAAGGGAAGATTGAATGCACCTGGAATGGATCCATGAGCAAACTCAGAAGGTGTTCTTACATCTATTACCGGATAGGTCTTTTTTATTGAGGCAGACTGATCATAGCTCTTTTGCGCTAAGTCAAGAAACTCTGATACGGAAAGATAATTGCTGCCCTGTCGCATCTGTAAAAATATCAGCAGCAAAGGTAATTATATTGAAAATATTGGTATTGCTACATTAACTACGCTATATAATGACGTTCATGTTTTTTGCTCGGTCTTATTACGTAGTTTGTTAAAATACTTATCCTTAGCATATTATAGTGTATGTTTTTTGATGATAGGGATCGTGAATGAATATAATAAGACATGAATATAATACGCTATACGATAAACCATATCAACCTCGATCAAGCCCGATTACTTGGTCCCTGGGTATGGTTGATTGGAAAAGACAAAGAAATAATTGTGGTTACGAAAATGGGCGACCTATTATTGACAGACTCTTCGGGTATGCTCTATTTTCTTGCAGTTGCAGAGGGAAGTATGGAGCATATTTCAAACTATGCTAATGACTTTTTTAAGAACAGGCTGTCCGCTGAGCAGTATTATGAGATATTTCAACCGAATTTAATTGAGGATATAGAAAAGGATGAAATGTATTTAACGGAGGGGCAGGTATATGCTTATACTAAGTTACCTGTCAAAGGCGGGAAGATTAGTGTTGCTAATATACACTGTGCAGATATTTACGAGTATTTGACTTTAACCGGAACAATCCATAAGGAGATAGATGGATCATTTGAGGGCAAATAAAAAAGCAGGGAGTTTAAACTTCCTGCTTTAAAATGCTGTATAGGTAAAACTACTATTCCAATGAATCAATATACCTTTGGCGAAGAATGGCCTTAAGTTTCTTCTGTCTGCGCACAATAGATGGCTTATTGTAAATTTTCCTTGCACGAAGTTCCTTTACAATACCAATACGTTGGAACTTCTTTTTAAAAGCGTTTAAAGACTTTTCTAGGTTTTCACCTTCTTTAACGTGAACAATGATCATAGTGATTTTTTTATAAGTTGCTAATATAGTTTCTTTATAGGTATTAAACCTGAACTTTCTGGATTACTTAGATGCCTTGTGCCCGTCAAAATGAACTTTCATAAGTTCAGTGGCTCTTTCAATTGCCTTAGCTTTTGACTTAAAACCGGTTTCTCCTGCAACAAGTTCTTTTCTGTTATAGATAGATATCTCGGTGCCAACAGTTCTTTCTGTCTTTACCCCAGCCACATCCTTTAATTCTTGTTTGTTCTTTTGATAGATTCTTAGGTGACCTACTTTAGCTATGCTTTTACCTCTTGGTTGTGCTACTTTTCCCATAATGTTTGTTGTTGTTATTTAATAATAAGGCCGCAATGTACACTCTTTAGCCGGATAATTGATGATTTAATTCATTATTAAGCATTTTTCGTGCTAAATAGCGGTTTCTTCCTATTTATTTAAATGTTCCGCCAAAGTATATCCCATACTGAAACAGGCTTGTAATAAGTAACCGCCAGTAGGGGCGTCCCAGTCAAGCATTTCACCTATAATGTATTGGTTAGGCACCTTTTTAAGCTGAAAGTTTTCATCTATTTCATCAAGAGATATTCCGCCAGTGGTTGAGATTGCCTCATCTATGGGGGCCAATCCCGTTATTTCTAGGGGTAATTCTTTGATTTTATTGGCAAGAGCGACACAGTTTAGGAAGTCTTCTTTTGTGGTAAGGTTTTTTAAAAGTGCCAATTGGGCTTTGGAGAGATTGACTGTTTCATCTAAATACTTTGTCATAGTACAATCTATCGGCTTTTTTTCTAAAAGTTGAATTAATTTATCAATGGCCAACGATGGTTTAAGATCAATGAAGCATATTGCTTTTTTATGCTCGTTTAGCTGTTGCCGTATCTGCTTACTAAGCGCATAGATAGGGCTTCCTTCCATACCAAACTCCGTTATAACAACCTCTCCCTCTTTTTTAACAGTGAGGGATTTTAACGAAATATTTTTCAAGGGCATTCCGGCTGCAAGAGAAATAAGATTTTTTGGCCAATTGATTTGAAATGCACAATTGGATGCCTGAAATGGTACGACTTGTATCCCTGATTTTTCAAAATATTGTGTCCAGCTTCCATCAGAACCTGTTACTTTCCAGCTCGATCCGCCTAAAGCAAAGACTGTTATATCAGCATCCATTTTCTCACCTTGCCAGTTATAACTATAATGCAGAGTTACCTTTTTATCCTTTAAAACCTTCAAGATTGAGTTTAATACTTGTATTGGCTTTATTCCCTTTTGGGGAAATATCCGTTTGCTGGTGCCTATAAAAGTTGGGATGCCAATTTTGTTAAACCATTCTTGCAGATTAGTATTTGAGAAAGTATTAAGCAGTGGTTCGAAAAAGGAAGCAGGGGTATATCTTTTAGCGAATTGCTCAAATGGTTCTGAATGGCTTAAATTAAAGCCACCATGGCCGGCAACTAAAAACTTACGCGCCGGGGCAGCATTCTTTTCATAGATGCTGACTTGGTATTTGTTTTCGTCCAGCATGGCTGCAAGGATTAACGCGGAAGGGCCACTTCCAATAATTGCCACCTTTAGTTTCATCCTTATAGTATGTTTGTAATTCTGTTGCTTTATAGAAAGCCCGGGCCTGAAAGTAGAAAGAATTAAACTAGAGGGTATTCAAATAAATGCTCAATGATGGGGCGAAGATCGCTTAAATATAAGTGGTTTGGAGAAAGTTTAATTGCTTTCTTTTAATAATGGCGTTCCCGCATACGTCACTGACCTGAGTACATTTTCTGCAGCATCTCTTGCCCTAGGAGGCAAGGGAGCATAGTTTAGCGGTTTGGTGTATTGTTGACCATCAGAACTGATCATCCACGACAATTCTTTTAAAAGGTCTATAGCCTGCAATCTGGTTCTGTTGTTGTAAGATTGTTCCTTGTACAAGATTATCCAAGTAAAGCTACTTATAGGATAGGCATCGGGATAATTTGAATTTGTAATACTAATGCGTGTATCGGTAGGAATATCAACATCGGCAGCAATACTTGTAGATTCGAGAGATGCTTCAACAAACCTGCCAGATGAGTTTTTTACTAATGCGAAATTGATATGTTTTTGCAGAGCATAAGTTAGCTCTACATAACCTATGGAACCCGAAGTCGATTTTACAGAAGTTGCCACTCCTTCGTTCCCATCTGCTTCCACACCAATAGGCCAATTTGGCGATTTGGCCGTACCAACCTTGGTTCTCCATTCCTCGCTTACTTTTGAGAGATAATCAGTAAATACATAGGAAGTGCCACTCCCATCAGACCTATGTATAACCTTTATAACCTGGTCTGGTAATTTCATTCCTTTGTTTTCATTTTTAATCCTGGAATCATTCCACTTTGTTATTTTACCGAGATAAATATCCGAAATAAGATTGGACGTTAACCTAAGTACACTATCACCTGGCAGATTATAGGTAAGTACAACTGCGCCCAGGCAAGTAGGAAATTCCACGACGTCTGCTGTAAACATTGAAATATCGTCATTGCTGAGGAAGGCATCAGATGCACCAAAGTCAACCGTTTTATTCATCAGTCTTTTTATGCCAAGGCTTGAACCAATAGCTTGGTATGATGAAGGAATGGCAGTGAGGCCGCAAAATTCACTTATCATTTTGTCGTAAATAGGATTGGCAAAACTCGAGCCGGCGCCGGTAATAACTGAATGTGTTTCAACAGGGATCTCACTATGATCTCCTTTAACCTTGCAGGATTCAAGTTCAACAGCAGAAACAAGTGTTGCAATAAGAATAACCTGCTGGAATATGTGTGATTTGTTTTTTAGATTTTTTGAAAACATTAGAACTTATTTATTGTACAAGCTTAATCAACGAACATGAATTCTTTATTATGCCGAGATTAAGATTTCATCACTTCGGGTGAGAGTCCATTAAAATAAAGTAAAAGGATATTGAGTAAACCTTCCCATTTTCCCTATCTTTGTTACATCATATCGAATCATTTTACATCAAGATACATTGACATTCCAGGATTTTAATTTCGAACCCGAACTTACAGAAGGGTTATTATCAATAGGTTTTAAAGACCCCACACCCATACAGGAAAAGGCAATACCGGTTATACTTAGTAACCGCGATATCATTGCATGTGCCCAAACAGGTACAGGTAAAACAGCAGCTTATCTTCTTCCGCTAATTAATAAGATAATTAAGCAAAAGAGTGAAACAATAAATACGCTAATTATTGTTCCAACACGCGAACTTGCCATACAGATAGATGAGGCCATACAGGGTTTTGCATACTTTACCCCGGTAAGCGCTCTTGCAATTTTTGGAGGCAATGATGGCAAGTCTTATGAACAGGAAAGGAAGGCACTGGTTCACGGAGCCAACATTATAATTGCTACACCCGGACGGCTCATATCGCACTTAAACATGGGATATGTTAAATTCAATCATTTGCAGCATTTGGTCTTGGATGAAGCAGACCGTATGCTCGATATGGGTTTTAATGAAGATATAAGTAAAATAATAAGCTTTTTACCAAAGCAACGCCAAAGCCTTTTGTTTTCAGCAACTATGCCCCATAAAATAAGGGAGCTGGCAAAAAAGATACTTCATAACCCGGAGCAGATCAATATAGCCCTTTCAAAGCCTGCCGAAGGAGTTGATCAGGGTGCATATATGGTTAGCGATTCTCAAAAGATGGGGCTGCTAAAGGATATTTTGAAAGGGAAAGCACTGGAGAGCGTTTTAATATTTTCGTCTACCAAGGAAAAAGTTAAAGAGATGGAAAGAGAACTGCGAAAAGCAGGAGTTAATGTTGCTGCCATACATTCGGACCTAGAGCAGAACAGGCGGAATGAGGTAATAAGGGAATACAAGAGCCGCAAAATAAATGTATTGGTTGCAACCGACATATTATCGAGGGGTATTGATATAGATTCTATAGGCCTTGTAATTAATTATGATGTTCCCAGGGATGCAGAAGATTATATACATCGTGTGGGAAGAACGGCAAGAGCTGAATCTACAGGGGTGGCGCTTACCTTTGTAAACTCACATGATCAGTATAAATTCAAAAAAATTGAGGAACTCATAGGTAAGGAAATAAAAAAAATACCTATTCCGGAAAAGCCTGCCGGCAAGAAAATTGGTTAGTTTGGTACAGTCTCTTTCGCACTAATTATTAGTTTATCAAGCAATACTTCATCTTTATCTCCTTTTACTTTAAGTGTATTGTTACCCCGCCAATCATAGGTTTTTAGGATGGGTATTTTAAGCCATTTCCAGTTAACAGAATTAGGGAATTTAATATGCTGTGTAGTGACATATCCACTATCATTATTTAATGCAATGGTTGCATCTCCATTCCCCTTATAACGTATCCATAAAGAGTGGGGCAGATTTATAGAATCCCTGTTCCCAAAGTGATAGAGAGCCTCTTTGTTTTTGATAAGTCGGATATAAGAAGTAAAATTGGTATAGTCACCTTCATTATCTTTGGTTTCAGTATAGATGTCTTCTGAACTTATACCAGAGTCGGCTACTTCCGCTTCAAGTTGAAAATCTTTAGACCAACGTTCGGGATGGGCATTTTCGTGCCATTTGTCAAGTTGATAAAATATGGTCCGGTTATCCAAAGTCTTTTCGTAGATATAGACACTTCCTTGTCTTCTTACTTCAAAGGAAAGGCTATGCCCATTGACAGTTACGGTTACATTTTTCTTTTCGGGTATTTCGTCCGAATCATTCGAAAAAGGCTGGTACGTTCCACATACCACATATTTTTCTTTGTTATTCTCCTTTCTTGCAGTTACCAAAACATGCCTGTCGCCTGCGGGATAACTGATGATGGGTTCTTTGTCCTCATTGAACAGTACATTTCCATTTTTTAGTACATCTTCAAAACGGCTTGTAATAGCTTGTGCGTAAGCAGGCATGGCCGTCTGCCAAATATAATCGGGAGGTTTGTTGAAGGGCTGGCTAAGGTTAAAGTATCCGACATAGTAGAACTCTGCTCCGATCACTGAGAGGCATTTAAGTAATCCAAGCCACTGCCCGGGTGTTATGTTATCCTCATTTTTTTTTGACCAGCCAGCTGCCACAAAAGGGCTGAACAGGTAATCGCCTTCTTTTATTTCGGTCTGCCTTCCTATAGATATCCATTTCCATCCATGCCAGGCTCCGGTCCAGTCTTTCCAGTTTTTGGGCCAGCGAGGATAAAAATCAGGGGTTGAATAATAGGTTCCGTTTATTGGAGTCATGCATTTCTTCATAATAGACCACTTAAAGCGGTCAATAGGGCCTCCTTCTACTATGTAAAAGCTGAATAGAGTGTTTTTAAGAGCCGGCAATTGCTTCATGAATTGATAGGAAAAGGTATCGCGCATCTGCAGTTTACGAATAGAAGCAAAATCTTCCCAGGAATCTATTTTCATAGAATCTTTCATGTGTATTGTAGCGGGGTCATCCTTTAAATAGTTGATCACATAAGGGCCAGGCGACTCTTCTCCATTTTCATTTATCCTGTTAATAGGGCGTGTTAAAAGGTTGAGTATTCTTGATAAATAGAATTTCTGTACGTTGCCATCAATCCTGATAAGCGAATCAGGGAAGTTGAACTTTATCTCTGTATTTTTCGAGCCATCTCTTACAAAGGTTATATCATAGGGCGCATTTACTTTATCATCAGATACCATGGGCCTTCCATTACTATAGCCAATATCCTGGGGCGAACCTTGAGTCCAAAAGGTTATAACGTCAAGGGATACATTGGGAAAGGCATTGGCTAGTTCTATTTCGTAGGTAGAGTGGCCGTAGCGTGGCTCATTAATGGCACATTGAGCATTGGCAATTACAATCCCATAATTCCAATTGGTGATAAGCTCTTTTTGTACCTCGTAACTATTCTTATACGCCTCATTTCGGCCTACGCCCGGCTGGCCATTGGAACCCAAATAAGCCGGATCTATCCAATTAAAAAGCCTTAATAAATGATTCCCGGGCAGGTAACGGGGAAGAGGATAATCCCTAAGCTGTTCTAATGCGGAAGCCCTTGTGGTTGGGTATCCTTCCGGGTATTGCAACAGGCTCACATGATCTTTCACATTTTGACAGCTGGTAAAGGAAATGAGACAAGATAAAATATAAAGCAGGCTATATTTCCATTTCATGCTGCAAAGCTAAAAAAATGCTTAAAGGCTTCCTTCTACTTGATTTTTTTTTACATTTGCGCCTCCAAAATCGTTTGGTCCGTTCGTCTAGGGGTTAGGACATCAGGTTTTCATCCTGGAAACAGGGGTTCGATTCCCCTACGGACTACCTTGGCAAACTGGTCGGGAATTTTCCCGACCTTTTGCATTTTAAGCCCTTCAAAAGCCTTATTACTACTAAATAAAACCTCATGTAGTTCGTTTTGCTTTGGGGTTCGATACTTTTTTACCGTCAAATGGAGGAGCTAAATAAATTAGTATTTATTATTATATTTGTAGGAGGTAACAATAAAAATCAGCCACTATCATGAAACACATAAACCTTTATTTCAGCGTACTTTTATTTTTATTAGCCAACATTGCAGTTAGCCAACATTCCTGTAAGGAAGTAGTATTCACGAATAACTTTACAACTGCTAATGGATGGACAACAGTAGGCTCCAATGCTTCTGTAAGCGGAGGTACATTTAATTTAACCAATGCCTATGATGGTTCTTACAATAAAGTTTATCAGAACATAGGTACAACCTTATCAAACAGTTATTTCAAGGCACAATGTAAGTTTACCCTGATAGGTACCAACCCCAGTGGGAATGGTATAGGAGCTTTGATCATGGGCTTGTCAGCCGGTTCTCTTGATTTTTATTCATATGATGCCTCGAATAGCTATGCTGCAACTAACCAGGATGGCCTAAGTGTTAATTTCAACTCACCAAGTTCAACAGATAACAATATAAACGACTGGCCATTTACGATCATATACAAAAAGGGAACTTCGTATTATAGTTCTCCAACATCAATTATGGCATCCTCCTTGATCAGTACATATTATGTGCAGCTCGAAAGGACATCGAAAGGTATGACCAGGTTAAGCATATTCTCGGATTCTAATTATAGTGTTAGCATAGCCGGATCGCCTATCACTTTTGCAATAGATTCGACAATAACCGGCATAAATACGATACAACATGGAACGAATACATTAGGTTCTTATTCACGACTTATCAATGCCCAGTATGATAATGATCATATATGCGATGATAGTGTTCGTACGTCACTTAGCCAAGATTCATGCAAGGAGGTAGTATTCGTAAACAACTTTACATCGGCTAATGGATGGACCACGGTGGGTTCCAGTGCTTCTGTAAGCGGAGGTACATTTAATTTAACCAATGCCTATGATGGCTCCTACAATAAAGTTTATCAAAACATAGGTACCACTTTATCAAATAGTTATTTCAAGGCACAATGTAAGTTTACCCTGATAGGTACAAACCCAAGTGGTAATGGAATAGGAGCTTTGATTATGGGCCTGTCGGCTGGTTCTCTTGATTTTTATTCATACGATGCTTCGAATAGCTATGCTGCAACTAACCAGGATGGTATCAGTGTTAATTTTAATTCACCGAGTTCAACGGATAACAACATAAACGACTGGCCATTTACGATCATATACAAAAAGGGAACTTCGTATTATAGTTCTCCAACATCAATTATGGCATCCTCTTCGATCAGTACATACTATGTACAGTTAGAAAGGACATCGAAAGGTATGACCAGGTTAAGCATATTCTCGGATTCTAATTATAGTATTAGCATAGCCGGATCGCCTATCACTTTTGCCATAGATTCAACGATAACAGGGATAAACACAATACAGCATGGAACCAATACATTAGGTTCCTACTCGCGACTTATCAATGCTCAGTATGATAATGATTATATATGTGATGATAGCGTTCATAAATCAATTAACCAAGATTCATGTAAGGAAGTAGTATTCACAAATAACTTTACAACGGCTAATGGATGGACAACAGTAGGCTCCAGTGCTTCTGTAAGCGGAGGTACATTTAATTTGACGAATGCCTATGATGGTTCATACAATAAAGTTTATCAGAACATAGGTACAACTCTATCGAACACTTATTTCAAGGCACAATGTAAGTTTACGCTGATAGGTACCAACCCCAGTGGTAATGGAATAGGCGCTTTGATCATGGGATTGTCAGCCGGTTCTCTTGATTTTTATTCATACGATGCTTCGAACAGTTATGCTGCAACTAACCAGGATGGCCTAAGTGTTAATTTCAACTCACCAAGTTCAACGGATAACAATATAAATGACTGGCCATTTACGATCATATACAAAAAGGGAACTTCGTATTATAGTTCTCCAACATCCATAATGGCATCCTCCTCTATCAGTACATATTATGTACAGTTAGAAAGGACATCGAAAGGTATGACCAGGTTAAGCATATTCTCAGATTCTAATTATAGTGTTAGCATAGCCGGATCGCCTATCACCTTTGCCATAGATTCTACAATAACCGGTATAAATACTATACAACATGGAACTAATACATTAGGCTCCTACTCGCGTCTTATAAATGCCCAGTATGATAATGATTATATATGCGATAATGATACATCAGTCCTGGGGATACCGAGTATAGTTAACAATACGTCTCTGCTCATTTATCCAAATCCTAATACTGGGCGTTTTTCTATTGACTTTAACGCGCCGCTAAATGAAAATAGAGTATTGCGATTATACAATGATATAGGCCAAATGCTGTATACTAAAAACATTGAGGTGAACACAAAGCATTTAACACTTGACCTTAATAGCATTTTAAGCTCCGGTTTATATTACATAGCAATACAAGGAAACACAAGTGCAGAAGTTACTAAACTGGTTATAACAAAATAGGAAGAATGAGTGCTGTCCTAGTCTTTATCTGTATTAATAAGATTTAAGATCACGCAAAGCACTAAAGCCTTGTTATTGCAAGTTCCCTTTTTTGGAAAGTTACTCTGTTATATTATTAGGGAAGCTTATACCCGGGCCGAAGTAACATGCAACTTCTTTTATTTTGCCTTCTTTAAATTTAAAATACTCCGTATTCCGGAATAGTCTACCATCTGTAGTCCACCCATTATAGGTTACAAAGGCATCATCTCCATCAACGATAAGCTTATCAATATCAAACTTTTTGATGTTGCGGGCATTTGGCCAGCACCTTTCTTCATAAGTCTTTAAGTCGATATGATCATCATTTGGGCTGTTGAATATAAATCCATCAGCAAGAAGGGAGCTCAATATGTTCCAATCTTTTTTCTCATAGGCAGTATAATAATCTTTAATGGCTTTCTGGTTACTCATAATTTAAGGATTTGTTATATGTAATACAATATTCTTCTTTTTATTTGACAATGCTTTCCAAAGATAAAGACTTTATCTTTTATGAAAATAGTGTCAAGGTTCAAGACGGAAATAGGAATCCTTATTGCATAACCTTAATTACCGAAAATATTGATAAGAAACAACATTAGTGCGTTAATGAAGCAGGATAATTTTACCAGTAAATAGTTGGTTTCCTTCTGAAATGACCCTAATTATATATGGGGCACTTGGAAGCTGCGAAATATCTATGTTTATGAGTTGGTTACTTTGTGCATTTTGGGTCCATAGCAATCTGCCGACTATATCGTATATTTCTATTTCGACAGATACTAAATTACTGCTGTTAGGTAATGTAAGAAAGAGCTTACCGTTCGTGGGGTTAGGATATACATTGTAATCGTTATTACCTTCAGAACATTCTGTAATATTAAAATATTCAATATGCCCGTCATAATCTGTTTGAGATAGCCTATAGTAGTTTGCACCGTTCACCGGATTTTCATCCAAGTATTTATAATATTTTGTACTAATGGAATTGCCGGCGCCTTTAATGGTTGTAAGAGTGTTGAATGTTAATCCGTCTACTGAACGTTCAATCGTAAAATGGTCATTATTAATTTCACTTGCTGTTGACCAATCGAGCTTTATTAGGTTGGAGGAAGTAGTACAGTAGAAATCAATCAAGGTAATGGGAAGAGCTGAGAAAGTGCAGTTTGCGTCAATGTCTGAATAAAGTGTCCCAGCACCTCCTGCAACATTTCCTGTGCCTCCTGCAACAGAATAGGTACCTGTGTATGTTTCGGTATTACGGAATTTTGCAATTCGCCCGCCGCCGCCACCGCCGCCTATAATACCACCGCCTGTGTTCCATCCATTTCCTCCATTAGCTGTTACCTGGCCAGAAGTACCTGCAATTGTATTAGCGCAAAGCAATATGGAACCACCAGAGCCACCACCGCCGCCTGAAGAAGCTGCCGGACCTCCATTAGTCCCGTTAGCATTGATAGTCCCATTTATGGTGAGTGTAGTCGTTACTTTTAATTGAAGAGCTCCGCCCCCCGCACCACCTGATGAAGCGTTTCCATTACCACCACCGCTACCTGGGATAATAGGTTGATTTGAAAGCCCACTTGTTCCACCTCCCGCATAACCACCAGTACCTGCCCCGCCTATTCCACCATATCCTCCACCGCCACCTGCTGCACCGATGGCAGCATCACTTATTCCCGGGCTCGCGCCACTCGCAGCTGCACTGCCTGCGCCTGCTAACCAAAGGTAGCCATAGATAAAGCAATCGTTGGTAACTGTCAGATCAAGAGGAGAAGCCCCTGTAATGTATGATTCATAGCCCAGGTAAAGATTTTTGATAACAGATGATTGCGCCCCGGTCATAACTACATTCTGACCATTTAGGGAAGAAGATGGTCCATCAATGCGTACTGTATCATAAGTAGTAGATACAGTCAGATCGAGAGGGGTGACGGTAGTATTGGAACCTGCGTTGCTGTTGTTGACAATATGCAATACGCCATTGGCTATATTTTGTTTATTATATATGGTTCCTGCAGCGCCGGTGTTATAGCCCGTTCCGCCAAAAGCGGTAATGTTTCCCGGGAAAGAGTTGTTGGTATAGTAATAGGCTATTCTTCCGCCGCCGCCGCCGCCGCCATCAAACCCACCACCCGTACCACCATTGCCGCCATTAGCCGTAATAATACCGGCAGAGTTACCTGTAAGAGTTCCGACATTTAATAAAATAGAGCCACCGGAACCACCCCCACCATTAGAGTTAAGCCCATTAACACCGTTTGATCCGTTAGCGCTGATGGTTCCATTGATTGTAAGTGTGGTGGTGACGTTAAGACTAAGGATTCCGCCGCCGGCCCCCCCTACGACACCATTTCCATTGCCACCGCCACTACCTGCAGAAGCAGGACTTAAAATGGAACCATAATTGGTGGTACCTCCAGCATAAGTAGTAGAACCTGTACCGCCATACCCCCCATAACCACCGCCTCCACCTGCAGCATTAGCAAGAGCATCACTTGCCCCCGGACTTGTACCTGTTCCTGCTGCACTGCCTGCGCCTGCTAACCAAAGGTAGCCATAGATAAAGCAATCGTTGGTAACTGTCAGATCAAGAGGAGAAGCCCCTGTAATGTATGATTCATAGCCCAGGTAAAGATTTTTGATAACAGATGATTGCGCCCCGGTCATAACTACATTCTGACCATTTAGGGAAGAAGATGGTCCATCAATGCGTACTGTATCATAAGTAGTAGATACAGTCAGATCGAGAGGGGTGACGGTAGTATTGGAACCTGCGTTGCTGTTGTTGACAATATGCAATACGCCATTGGCTATATTTTGTTTATTATATATGGTTCCTGCAGCGCCGGTGTTATAGCCCGTTCCGCCAAAAGCGGTAATGTTTCCCGGGAAAGAGTTGTTGGTATAGTAATAGGCTATTCTTCCGCCGCCGCCGCCGCCGCCATCAAACCCACCACCCGTACCACCATTGCCGCCATTAGCCGTAATAATACCGGCAGAGTTACCTGTAAGAGTTCCGACATTTAATAAAATAGAGCCACCGGAACCACCCCCACCATTAGAGTTAAGCCCATTAACACCGTTTGATCCGTTAGCGCTGATGGTTCC
>Ga0206856_10111_pt1 | contig 28563 bp, 28 predicted proteins | sample Alteio_BWOrgCont_48_FD_152630 | JGI IMG/M metagenome (GOLD analysis project Ga0206856, IMG submission 152630) | Enriched cells from forest soil in Barre Woods Harvard Forest LTER site, Petersham, Massachusetts, United States -... | ecosystem: Environmental > Terrestrial > Soil > Temperate forest >...
TCAAAGTCCGGGCGCGTGGCCAGGGCGGGGGCGGCGGCACGGGCTTCGGCGAGCAGGGCGGCAAGCATGGACTCCATAAGAAGGATGAAGTATGAAGGATGAAGGATGAATTAAAACAACAAATTCAAGGAATGGTTCAGATTCATTGGGTAGGGCTCGCGCTCGCGCGATGCCGATTCTGCTAGAAGGCACAGCGCAAGCGCTGGCCCTACAAACTGTAAACCGCAAACTGAAAACCGGCGAACTTTGCCTTTACTTCTTTTTCGCGACGGCCTTCTTGGGCAGGGCGGCGAGGGCTTCCTTGGCCTTGGTGACGATCAGGCTGAATGCAGCCGGGTCGTGGATGGCCAGTTCGCTCATGGCTTTGCGGTCGAGTTCGATCTTGGCGGCTTTCACGCCGCCCATAAACGTGCTGTACGTCAGGCCTTCGGTGCGCACCGCAGCATTGATGCGGACGATCCACAGGCTGCGGAAGTCGCCCTTCTTGCGCTTGCGATGGGCGTAGGCGTATTGCCCGGAACGCGCGAGGGCGTCCTTGGCGTGCTTGTAGAGTTTGGACTTAAAGCCAAAGAAACCCTTGGTTTTGCGCAGGGTGCGCTTGCGGCGCGCTTTGGTGTAGACGGCGTTGGTGACGCGTGGCATGGGAGCAGTGGGTTAAGAAATTAAGATGGAAGATGGAAAATGGAAGAAAAAGAGGGAGCCGGAGAATTGATAATGGATAATGGAAAATTGATAATGAAAAAGCTAAGACTGGTATTTGGACGCAGGAAATTTATTTTTTCCATTTTCCATCTTCCATTTTTCATTCTTATGTTAAAACGCATACGGCAACGACTTGCGCACGCTGCGGGCGACGCCCGGCGACACGGCCTTGTCCTTGCCGGACTGGCGCTTCTGCTTGGTGGACTTGGCGCTCATCAAATGGCGGCGGCCCGGGGTACGGCGCAGGATCTTGCCGCGGCCGGTGACTTTGTAGCGTTTAACGATGGATTTCTTGGTCTTGCGCATGGCGAATGGGGGCCCGGAAAGGGCGGAAACCGTCTAAAAAACCATGTTCGGGCCGGGGTGTAAAGGGTAAAAGACGGAATAAAGGCCCTTAATCGCCAAGGTTTATTCAAAAGTCCGGTGTCTGGGAGAGGGTAATATCGTCCGCCAACTACCGCCGGTTGCGTGGAACCGATTACAGGCCGCCCTCTACCATGCTCGTCATGTCGAGCGTCCACTTTCCATCGCGGCGCACAAAAAAGATGCTGGCGGGGATGTCTTTATCGCCATTGGTCTGCAAGGTGTAGGTCGCCCGGTCGCCGGCCTCGTTCATCTGCGGCGGGGTGGCTTGGGCGCTCTGGAGGGCGGTCGCCATTTTTTGGAACCCTTGCATGGTGTCCGGGCGCTGTTTCATTTCGTCGGTTATCTGCTGAATCATCATTGGCATCCGTTGCTCCATCATTTGTTCCATCTGGGCTTTCATTTCAGGAGTCAGGTTCACATTCGGATTTCTGCGCGCCTGATCCTCCATCGCAGCTTTTTCCACATCCTTCAAGGAGGGCACCAGGAAGTTTTGCACAAAAGCATCCACGTCGCCGCTCTGCAGCGTGGTGATGAGATTGCTAACCGTGGTGTTTAAATCGGCCGCAGGGGTGGCGGCGGCCACCGATGCTTCCGCCGGCTTGGGATTCGCCGAAGGAGCCACGACGGGCGCCGTGGGGGCGGCGACTTCAGCCGTATGCATAACGACTGGCGCGGACACTGGCACGGCCGGTTTGACCGGGGCGGATGCGACCACCGGTTTTTCGACCGGGGCTTGTTTGGTCCACCAAAAGATACCCGCAGCCAATATTAAGGCGACCACGACCACCGTTCCCAACAGGGCATTGCGATTTTTCATGATTTAAAACCGGAGATTACGCGAAACAGGATATTTTCGGCAATTACATATCATTACGGTTATTATAACGACCAGGCCGGTGGAAGCTGAATCGAGGTGTTCGGGCGATTGACATGGCCCGGTTCTTTTGCGACAATGCACCCATGAAGTTTCGTGTCATCATTGAGCCGGATGAGGACGGTGTCTTTGTGGCCGAATGTCCCAACTTGCCGGGCTGCATTTCCCAAGGCCGTACTCGCGCCGAGGCCGTGGCCAATATTAAGGATGCCATTCAAGGCTATCTGGCGAGTTTGAAGAAACATTCCGAACCGGCGCCGCTGCCCGTTACGGAAGAATTGGTGGAAGTTTCGGCATGAGCAAGCTGCCGGCATGTTCCGGCCAGGATGCGGTCCGCGCTTTCCAGAAATTGGGTTACGCGGTGGATCACCAGACGGGCAGCCATGTCATCTTGCGCCATGCTAATCTGCGCCGTTTGACTGTTCCCAATCATCGCGAACTGGCCAAAGGCACCTTGCGCGCTCTGATTCGCGAGGCGGGTATCACCAAGGATCAATTTGTGGAATTGCTTTAGGCAATTTTTCGCCATGAAAATCCTCCTCCCCGGCGGCAGTGGACATATTGGAACTGTGCTCGCGCGGGCGTTTCACGCGGCGGGGCATGAGGTGGTAGTTTTCAGCCGCAAACCCGAATCAGCTCCTTGGCGGGTGGTGGCTTGGGATGGCGAAACGATTGGCCCATGGGCGGCGGAATTGGACGACGCAGACGCGCTCATCAATCTCGCGGGCCGGAGCGTCAATTGCCGTTATTATGAGAAAAACCGGCAAATTATTTTCGATTCGCGGCTCAAGTCCACGCGCATTCTCGGCGAGGCCATCGCGAAAGCGTCCAAACCACCTCGCGTCTGGCTGCAATCGAGCACCGCGACAATTTACGCCCATCGCTTCGATGCGCCGAATGACGATTTTACGGGTATTCTCGGCGGTCATGAGCCTAACCTGCCCGACACCTGGAAATTCAGCTACGCGGTGGCGAAGACGTGGGAAGAAGTCTTCAACGAGGCGGTTACCCCGAAAACCCGCAAAGTTCTCCTGCGCACGTCCATCGTGATGAGTCCCATGCGTGGTCAGGCGTTTGACCTGCTGCTGACCTTGGTGAAATTTGGCCTTGGCGGGCAGGCGGGCAATGGCCGGCAGTATATTTCCTGGATTCACGATCAGGATTTTGTGCGCGCGATTTTGTGGCTCATCGAGCACGAGGAAATTTCCGGCCCGGTGAACCTCGCCTCGCCCAATCCGCTGCCCAATGCCGAGTTCATGCGCAACCTCCGCGCTGCCTGGGGCATGCCCATCGGCTTGCCCGCTATGGCCTGGATGATTGAAATCGGCACCTTTTTCATGCGCACGGAGTCGGAACTCATCCTCAAAAGCCGCCGGGTCGTGCCGGGGCGGCTGTTGCAGGCGGGGTTTAAGTTTGAATTCCCCACCTGGCCCGAGGCCGCAAGGGATTTGTGCCGTCAGGCGAGGGCCGGGGAGTAAACGTCCGCCATCTACCACCCGTTGTGCGGGGGATACGCCGGTTACTCGCCGCCCTGCATCATGCTCATGAAGTCATGACTCTCATTAAGCGAATTCGCAATAAACAATGGTAATGGCGCCGTACTCTGCATTATGCTCCTGAAGTCGAGGCTCCATTTTCCATCCTGACGAACCAAGACGAGGCTCGACGGCACGTTTTTATCGCCAGTTGCCTGCAGATTGTAGGTCGCCCGGTCACCGGCCTCATTCATCTGCGGCGGGCTGGTCTGGGCGCTCTGGAGGGCGGTCGCCAATTCTTGGAATCGCTGCATGGCGTCAGGGTACTGGCTCAATTGCTGGGTCAACTGCTGGATCACCACAGTCAGCTGTTGCGCCATTATTTGTTCCATCTGGGCTTTCATCTCGGGAGTCGCATTGGGATTTTGGGTCATGCGCGCTTCTGCCGACGATTTGGCCATTTCCATCATGGAGGGCGCCAAGTAGTTTTGCACAAAAACGTTCACGTCGCCGCTCTGCAGGGTGGTGATGAGACCGTTAACCGCCGTGTTTAAATCAGCATCACGATTGGATGTGGCCACGGGTGTTTCCGCCGGGTGAGGGTTCGCCGAGGAAGCCACGACCGGGGCCGTGGGGGCGGCCACTTCGGCCTGGTGCGGAACGACCGGTGCGGCCGCATGTACGACGGGTTTGGCCGGGGCGGAGTCGACCACTGGTTTTTCGACCAGAGCCTGCTTGATCCACCATACAATTCCCGTGGCCACCACCAAGGCAACCACCAACCCCAACAGGGCATTCCGATTTTTCATGATGAAAACCGTAGATTACGCGAAACAGGATACATGCAGCAATTACATATCAGTAGGGGCATTATTACTACCGGGCCAGCCTGCGTTCACGGGCCGGGCGGTTATAATACCCCCGTCAGATTCCACTCCTGTCTTCCTTGCCAAACGCCGCGGGGGTGTTCATGCTCGCGGGTTTCCTCTTATTCCCGGCCTTGGCCGCACCAATGATTCGCAAAGTCCTCAGCTATTTCTCCGGACGCCACTACAAGAAATTTGTCAGTGGCTGCCGCCCTGTCGTCGTCCGCATTAACGAGATCGAAAAGCAGTACCAGTCGCTGACGGACGAGCAGTTGCGCGCCAAGACGGTCGAGTTCCGCGAACGGGTGCAAAAGGGCGAAACGCTGGAAAAAATCCTGCCCGAGGCCTTTGCCGCGGCCAAGAACGCCGCCCGCCGCCTGTGCGGCCAGGAGCACCTCGTCTGCGACCAGCCGTTGAAGTGGAACATGGTGCATTTTGACGTGCAGCTCATCGGCGGCATGGCGCTCCACGACCGCAAGATCGCCGAAATGGCCACCGGCGAGGGCAAGACGCTCGTCGCCACGCTGCCGCTGTACCTCAACGCCTTGTCGGGTCGCAACTGCCACTGTGTGACCGTCAACGACTATCTGGCCCGCCGTGACTCGGAGTGGATGGGCTACCTCTTTCGGTTTCTGGGCCTGACAGTTGGTTGCATTCAACAGCAGCAACCGCCAGACGTCCGCCGCGCCGCTTATGCGGCCGACATCACCTACGGTACCGCCTCGGAATTTGGATTCGACTACCTGCGCGACAACGGTATGGCCACGCGCAAGGAAGACCAGGTGCAGCGCGACCATTATTACTGTATCGTGGACGAAGTGGACTCCATCCTGGTGGACGAGGCGCGCACGCCGCTGATTATCACCGGACCGTCGAATGAAGATTCCGAAGGCCCGTACCTGGCGCTCAAGCCTGCGGTCGAAAACCTTTACAACCTGCAATTGCGCCTGTGCAACCGCCTGGCCCAGGAAGCGCGCGAAGAACTGGAAAAGCCCGATGGCGACGCCGCAGTGGCTTCGCGCAAACTGCTTCAGGTCAAAATGGGCATGCCCAAGCACCGCCAGTTGTTGAAGCTGATGGAAAACGGTGTTGCCCGTAAATTGCTGGAAAAGTTCGACCTCGAAATGAGCGGCGACTTTGCCCGCGACGAACGGTATAAATTAAAGGAAGAGCTGCTATTCACCGTCGACGAACGCCAGCGTTCCTCGGACCTCACTGAAAGCGGCCGGCGCGCGTTGCGGCCCGATAACCCTAACGCCTTTTTGCTGCCTGATTTGCCGGCCTTTATCACGGTCACCGACAAGCGCGCCGACCTCACCGTCGAACAAAAAGCGCAGGCCAAACAGCAGGAGGAGCAGAAGTTCGCGCAGATTTCCGAGGAAATTCACAGTCTCGGCCAGTTACTCATCGCCTATTCGCTATATGAGCGCGACAAGGAATACGTCGTGCTCGAAGGCAAAGTCTTCATCGTCGACGAAAACACCGGGCGCTTGATGCCGGGGCGCCGCTGGAGCGAAGGGCTGCACCAGGCCGTCGAGGCCAAGGAAGGCGTCGTCATCGAGAAGGAAACCAAAACTTACGCGACGATCACGATTCAAAACTATTTCCGTTTGTACGACAAACTCGCCGGTATGACCGGCACCGCTGAAACCGAAGCCGCGGAGTTCAATGACATTTACCGTCTCACAGTCATGCAAATTCCCACGAACCGGGAGTGCATCCGCAAAGATTTGGACGACATCGTTTACAAAACCCGCCGTGAAAAATATAACGCGGTCGTGGCCGACATCCAGCAGTCACACAGTCGCGGGCAGCCGGTGCTGGTGGGCACGACGTCGGTCGAAGCGTCCGAAGTTTTAGGCAAGATGCTCAAGCGCCTGAACATCGTCCATAGCGTGCTCAACGCGAAATACCACCAGCAGGAAGCCGAGATTGTCGCGCGCGCTGGTCAGCGCGGGGCCGTGACCATCGCGACGAACATGGCTGGTCGTGGCACGGACATCAAACTCGGTGAAGGCGTGGCGGACGTTGGCGGTCTATATGTGTTAGGCACTGAACGACACGAGTCGCGCCGCATCGACCGCCAGTTGCGTGGTCGTTGTTCCCGCCAGGGCGACCCGGGCTTGTCGCGTTTTTATGTCTCGATGGAAGACGACTTAATGCGCCTGTTTGCCAATGCCGGGCCGTTGTCCAACATGCTCGACAAGGCGATGGTCGAGAACGAACCGCTCGAACACGGCCTGCTCAATTACAGCATCCAGCAGGCGCAGAAAAAAGTCGAAGCGCAGAACTACTCCATCCGCAAACGTTTGCTCCAGTACGACGACGTGCTCAACCGCCAGCGCGAAGTGGTTTACGGCCTGCGCAATGAGGCGATCAAGGGCGAACATCCGCAAAAGGCCGTTTTTGAAGTCGTCGAGGAGGAATTGCAATCGCGCGCCGATGCCCTGGCGCCCGCTGGACGGATACCGGAAGCCGCCGCAGTCACGACTTTCCTACTCTGGGTCAATCTGCGCTTCCCGCTGTCGCTCAAGGCCGAAGACGCGAAAGGCAAAAACGCCGACCAGATTGTTGCCTGGGTGATGGAGAATTTACAGAAAGCCTACGCACAACGTTCGGAATTGGAAACGCCTGAGGCGATGGTGGCTATCGAGCGCTACGTCCTCATCCGCGCCATTGACCGCAACTGGCAGGACCACCTCACGGAAATTGAAGATTTGCGCAAGAGCGTGGGCTTGCGCGGCTACGGCCAGCGCGATCCGTTGAATGAATACAAGGCCGAGGCCTTCACTTATTTTGAACAGATGATGGGCCGCATCCGCGAAGATGTTTGCGGCGGGTTGTTTACTTCGGCGACGAATTTGCAGTCGTTCCAAAGTTTGTTGGAGATGATGAAGCGTGCTCGCGCCACCGGCCCGACGGATCCATCGCAGCCCATCGCGGGCACGGCGGCTGCGAGCGGAGCCTTGCCCCCGCCGGCCGCAACCACCTCTGGCACGGCCACGCGCCCCCCGACTTCAGCGCAACCACCGCCACCTGCTGCCGCCGGCAGTGGCGCACAAGAAGTTAAATTACCCAAAGTCGCTCCACGCCCACCAGCGGAAGCACCCAAATTTGGCCGCAACGACATGGTCACCGTTCGCCGCGGGGTGGAGACCCAGCAGGTGAAATACAAAAAAGCCGAACAATTGATGAAAGAAGGCTGGGTGATTGTGCCGGGGAAGTGATGAAACAAAGGATGAGGGATGAAGGATGAATAACGACCCAGAAAATTTATCTTCGGCAGGCGAAAACACGCCGGCACGGAATCGGTCACATTCATCCCTCATCCCTCATCTTTCATCCTTCCTTGTACCCACGCTCGTCTTTCTCGCCTACGCCGCCGCATTCATCGTCGCTTTTCCGCCGTTCAACCAGCCGTGGGCGGTGCTGGTGTTTTTGGTGCCTTTTATAAAATGGGCTTTTGCGCTGCCGCGTTGGCGGACATTTTTGCTCACTGGATTTTTCGCAGGGTGGGCGGGCTGGTTTGGCCTGTTGATCTGGCTGCGGCATATTTATCCGCCGTGGGGTTGGGTGGGGTTGGCTTTACTCAGCGCCATAATGGCCTTGTTTATTTTGACCTGGTTGGCGGCACTCCGCTGGGTCGCGCCAAAATTAATTGACGCCAAGGCTGGCCGACGCTTGCTCTCGCTCTTCGCGCTGGCAGGCTGGTGGGTGGTGCTCGACTGGATTCGGGGCTGGTTTTTAACCGGTTTTCTCTGGCTACCGCTGGCGGCGGCGTTTTGGAAATTTCCTCTTTTTCTCCAACTCGCGGAATGGACTGGCGCGTGGGGCATCACTTTTTTGATTGTGCTGTTTAACCTGGGTTTGGTGTGTGGCACCGGGCCGGATAGGAATCTTTCCGCTGAAGAATTGCGAAAGCGCAAAATTCGCTGGCCCGCGCGTATCGGCCCGGAAGTGCTCGTGCCGATTTTGTTGTTTTTTGGCACGATGCTTATTGCAGTGTTTCAGATGGCCTCGAAGGCCCGTCAGCAAGAACGCCTGTTGCGCGTCGGCCTCGTCCAGCCCTTGACGCCGCCCTTGTTGAAATGGGACGCATCTAAACAAGAGGATACTTGGAAAACGTTGCAAGAACTCACCGCGCCGTTTGCCTACCGCGACGGCAACCGGATGAATGTCGACCTTATCATGTGGCCCGAAGCCGCGCCGCCATTTTTTGTTGAGCGCGTACAGATAGGCGCTTTTCGGAAGGCCCTCGGCCAGCTTTCCACCAATCTTGGCCGGCCCATTTTACTCGGCGCAGTGGGTGAAGTACTCAAGCCAGCGGAACCTGGCTCATCGACTGGATTGATTGATGGAGCCTATCTGGTGCGGCCGAGCGCTGGCCTGGCCGATGAAGTTTACGCCAAGCGCCATTTGGTTCCTTTTGGCGAATATATACCACTGCGCAACTGGCTGTCATTTATCGGCAAAGTGGTGCCGATTGACGAAGACACTGTGCCTGGCAGCCAGGCGGTCACGTTGCCGATAACATTGAGTTCTGGACGCATCGTGAAGGCCGGGCCGTTAGTGTGCTATGAGGACGTTTTTCCCAATCTCGCGCGAGACCAGGCGCTGGCCGGGGCGGATTTTCTTGCGGTCGTCACCAACGATGCCTGGTACGGCACCGGCGGCGGGGCATTGCAGCACGCGGCACATTCCGTTTTGCGCGCCATTGAGACGCGCCGTCCGGTTATTCGCTGCGGCAACGATGGCTGGAGTGGCTTTATTGATCAAGATGGCGATGCCTTTGAGCTGGAAAAAGCCGACCACAAAATCATGGCCGAGTGGGTGCTGAAAGCCACGGGCACGACGTATTTCCGCGGCGCGGGACCGCTCTATGTTTACACCAACCCGCAATTTGATGGGAAGCAGACTTTTTATGTGCGTTTTGGCGACTGGTTTGTCGGCGTGAGCGCGTTGCTGGCGCTGGCGGGAATGCTCGCCTTGCGCCGGAAAAGTGTCTAAGTAGGCTCTCCATGAAGACGCGGTGGTGGATTACCCCTACGATTTTACTGTCGGCCAGTATGATGGTCGGCGAAGTGGCGGTTGCGCCGCCGGTGTCGCCGCCCGGGAGTTCGGCAGCGGGGGCTAATCAAGTCTCGATAACGATTTCGGGTGACTACCGAATCATCACCTCAAACGGCCTGCCCAACCACGCGACCGGCGCATTTCCCAACGCCCACAATCCGAATACCATTGCCGCGCAGCAGCATTATTTTCGCGTGACGTTGAAACCTACTGTGGCCGCGCAGCCCACGCCTTATGACTTGGGTCGCTTTGGCGTCGCACTCAACGGAATTCCCTTTGAGGCGGCGGGCAATGAATTTTGGAACGGCAATCCGTATTCCGGCTGGCAGTACGAAGTACTCGGCGGGAAAATTAATTTGGGCCTTGATGACAATAACGCGCACGTCCAGCCCAGCGGTTCTTATCATTACCATGGCTTGCCGGCGGGGTTGATCACCAAACTCAGCGGCACGGGCAGCGGACCCAAAATGATTCTCCTCGGCTATGCCGGCGACGGCTTTCCCATCTACAACCAATACGATCACGCCGACCCGAAGGATTTAAAAAGTCCGCTCAAAAAATTGCGGCCCAGTTTTGCGCTTAAAAAAGGCAATCGCCCCGGCAACCCCGGCGGGCCTTACGACGGCACGTTCACGCAGGATTTTGAATATGTGCCCAAATCGGGCGATTTGGACGAATGCAACGGACGTTTCGGCGTCACCGCCGAATACCCGCAGGGAATTTACCACTATCTCATCACCGAGACTTTTCCATACATCTCCCGGCAATTTCGCGGCACCCCGGATCCGACATTCCTGATGCCCGGTCCGCCCGGCGGCGGCTTTGGTTTTCGCGGTCCTCCCCCTGGCCGCGGCGGCCCGCCGCCTTTTAGAGGCCCGCCGCCATTCCCGCCGGGTGGCCCCGGCGGTTTTCCTCCGCCGCCAGGGCAGTGATGATATCAGGCTTCAATAAAACCAGGCGCCAACTCCAATTAGATGGTGGTGCCAGATTGGATGGTGGTGGTTTCGGGTGCGGCGCCGGTCGCCGGGGTGGTTGTCGGAGCCGAGGCCGTATGTTCGCTCAGATAACTTTTAATGTCATTTATCATGGCGGTGGCGTCGCCCCGACCCGGATTCACGATGGTGTCGTTTTCACCCAGTTGGCCGGTCAACACCGTGAAGCCTTGAAACTGGTGGCGGTGATAATCGGTGGCCACCAAAACGGAAGTCACATGGTGATTTTCGTCCATCCCCGCCAGCACGGTCTTGGCGGGCCACGGGGCGCCCTTCAATTCAATGACTGCAACGGCATCCTGCGGACTGACCCAGGCGGTCTTGCCAACCGCCGTGGTGTCGAACACCGCAAACTCCTGCAGGCCGCTTGAGCCTGGAGAGGTATCAGGATTAAATGCGACAAAACTTGAGGAGTGGTTTGCGCTGGAACTGGTGCCGGAAGTGCTGGAGCAACCGGTGGCTGCAGCCATTCCCGCCAGGGCCAACGAAGTTAAACAAATATTTTGGAAGGTTTTCATGGCAGTGTTTTTTTGAGGGTTTGCTGTTCTTTTCCTGACGTGAATATACTCTGATATTTACGGCGCGCCCCGCTCGGAAAACATTATCAAACGTTTTTAACAATAGACTTTATAATCCGTGCCCAAAAAAGCAGTGGATTGACCAGTCGATGGAGTTCCCTGAGGGAAATCCGGCATCTCGGCATGGATGAATGTACTTAAGCTGAAATTGTGCCGAGGGGTTGGTTGGCTTCAACGGCCCGGGCTTGCCAAAACAGCCGGATTATTCTACGGTAAATTTCGATGACTGCCACCGTCTTGATTAAGCAATTTAAAAAATTGCCCAGCCGCGAACGCCGCAAGGTATTCGCCTGGATGGATCATGAATTGATGCAACGCGAAGAGGAACGGGCGCGCAAGGCGGCCAAAACCGTCCTGGCCAAAATCGCCGCGGGCGAGCCCACCACGCCGTGGTTGCAGGTCAAAAAGGAAATTGGTCTGCGATGAATGGGTGGCGGGTAGAGCTGTCGCAAGACGCGCGCAAGTTTTTGCAAAAATTGCGCGACGAACGCCTGAAAGGAAGAATAGGACTAGCGCTTGACAGTTTGGCGGCCAATCCCCGCCCATCAACTTGCAAAGCCCTCAGTGGCATGGAAAATACCTACCGCATCCGGGTGAGCGACTACCGGGTGCTTTACAAAATCGAAGATCAACGACTACTGGTGCTCGTGTTGCAAATTGGCCACCGTCGCAAGGTTTATCGCTAACCGAGCGGAATTGAAGATTACCTGTTAAGACTGAGGGTGTGTGGGAATCGCTGCCCATTATTTCAAAAAACTTATTATTTCCCTGTGGTCGTATCTGCTGCAGGTGCTGGGGACAGTGCAGGCGCTGAAGGATCCACGGCCGACATTGGATTGGGTGCGGGTGTCGCAGTATCCGCCGGTTTCGCAGGCGTGGGTTCCGGATGGGCCACGATGTAGGAATCAATGTTCTCCTGCACCAATCGCGCCAGTTCCGGGCCGGGCTCGACGACTTCTTCGTTTTCCAAAACTTTTCCCGACACGATCACGACTGCCTGGAAATTATGGGAAAATTGCTTGGTGGTTTCGATGACTGCGGTGGGCGCCTGGCTGGCATCGCGCACAACCAGGAAAGTGCCCATGGGGTAGGGGCCACGCTTTAAATTGATAATCGCTGTGGCGGCGGAGGCATCGGGGTCCACATAATCCACTTGGCCGACGACCGTCGTTTTGGCGGCCGCTTGGAATTTATTGAACAGCCCGCCGTCTTGGGCGATTTGCGTCGCAGGCTTGGGATGGACGCAGCTAGCCGCGGCAAGAGCGAGCAAGGCGGCCAAAGACCGGTAGGGCAGGCGGGGCATGACAAATCAGGTTAAAACCAATTTATCACGAGGGCGCAAAGATTTTTTCCCTGACCCGTTTAACCAACCTACTGCGATCCCTTGCGGAACTGCTCGAAGCCCGGGCCAGTGGTCGAAAATTCGCCTTCAAAGAAGCCGTGGAGCTGGCGGATGCGCGTCGGGTGGCGCATTTTGCGCAGGGCCTTGGCTTCGATTTGACGAATGCGTTCGCGGGTGACCTTGAACTGGCGGCCAACTTCTTCAAGCGTGCGGCTGTAGCCGTCCTGCAAGCCAAAGCGGAGGGAAAGCACGCGGCGTTCGCGCTCGGTCAGCGAGTCGAGCACGTCCATGATCTTTTCGCGCAGCAGGGAGTAAGCCGTCATGTCATACGGGTTCTCTGCGGCCTTGTCTTCGATGAAGTCGCCGAAATTGGTGTCGTCGCTGTCGCCGACGGGCGATTGCAGGGAGATGGGCTGCTGCGCCATCTTCATGATCTGCTGCACGCGCTCGACGGGCAGGTTCATCTCCTCGGCTACTTCCTCGGGTGTCGGCTCGTGACCGAGTTCCTGGAGGAGCTGCTTCTGCACCTGCATGACCTTGTTCAGCGTCTCGATCATGTGCACCGGGATGCGGATGGTGCGGGCCTGGTCGGCGATGGAGCGCGTGATGGCCTGGCGGATCCACCAGGTCGCATAGGTCGAAAATTTGTAGCCGCGACGGTACTCGAACTTTTCCACGGCTTTCATCAGGCCCATGTTGCCTTCTTGAATGAGGTCGAGAAAAGATAGGCCGCGATTCGTGTATTTCTTTGCGATGGAAATGACGAGGCGCAGGTTGGCCTCAACCATCTCGGTCTTGGCGCGGTGGGCCTCGCGCATGGCCTTGCGGGCCTCGCGCACGAGATTCAGCAACTCCACGGGCGTCAGGCGATATTCGTTTTCAATCGCGCGCAGGCGGCGCTTGATGGCAGCCGGGTTGAGACGCTTGCGACGGTGGGCGACTTTCTCCGCGAGGTCGAGTTCTTCGAGATGGTCCTCGATTTCGCGCAACACCGGCGAAAGTTGGTCGAGAAATTCCTCAAATACCTTGAGTTTGAAACAGAATTTGCGGAAGAAGGGCTTGAGTTCGTTTTCGAGCTTGTGGTAGCGGGTCAGTGCGCGCTTTTTGGCGGATTCGTCGCTATTGCGGTGCGCTTCCTTCCAGGCTTTTTGCAACTTGTCTTCCATCGATTCGGTTTGCTCGATGAGCTTGGGCAGGTGCAGGAAATAGGCTTCGCGGCTCTCGATTTTTTTGTCGAGCACGATGCGGTCAAAGCGCTCCTGACGTTCCAGCAGTTTTTTCGCGAGCTCGATCTGGTAGGCCGCAGTGAGTACGACGTTAAATAAAATATCCAGTGCGGTTTGCTCGGCCTTTTCGATGCGCTTGGAAATGGCGACTTCCTGCTCGCGGGTCAGCAGGGGCACCTGGCCCATCTGCTTGAGGTACATCCGGACGGGGTCGTCCAGAATGTCGAGCTGCGACGTGCGCATCTGCTCCTCTTCGCTCTTCTCCTGGCGCTGCTTGTAGCTTTCGACTTCCTCGGCGTCCAGAATGTCAATTTCCAGATTTTCGAGAATGTTGATGACGTTCTCGATTTCCTCCGGATTGTTGACCTTTTCCGGCAGCGATTCGTTGATGTTCTGAACCGTGATGTAGCCCTGCTCTTTGGAAAGACGGATGAGATGCCGGATTTTTTCGTTCAGGCGGAGATTTTTGGGCGAAGTCGGGTCGGCCGTGGCGGCTTCGAGCGCAGCGCGGGTGACTTCCGACATGCTGGGCACATGGGCGCCGGCGACATGGACGTGCGCATGGGCCTGAACCACTGCGGGAATGGGAGTATGCCCGTGGCCGTTCGTGCCATTGGCGGGCGCGAGTTTGGCGGCTGGAGCGTGGGCAACCGCGGGCTTGCCAACTGGCGCTTTGGTGGATTTGGCCGGCGCGTGCGGGCTGCGGGAACTGGATTTGGATTTGTCAGCCATGGGCCGAAAGACGTTATGAATGATAAGTTAGACCGGAAAAAGGGAGTGAAGTGCCTCTACTCTATGCGCGGCGGTCGGCGCAGCAGTCTTTGCACTTCTTGGATGCGTTGTCGGAGGTCGGTGAAAGTTTGGGTGGCAGTATCGGTGGTGTTGGCGGCGCGGGTTTGTAGTTCAGTCAGTTCGCGGCGAAAATGATACTCAAAAATGGCCTTCAGGCATTGGTTGATGGCTTGAATCGGGTCGTCGATTTGAAAAGGGCGGCAGCGCAGGTTGGTGAGCGTATTACGTTCCGCATCAGATTCCAGTAATTCGTCCAAGTGGTCGGCGCCCGGCCAGGCGTCTTCGCGATGGGCGGCCAGGCAGCGGTCTAGCAGGCGGCCTTCCAGGCTCCTAACATCAAGCCATTGATGGTCAAGGGCATGGGCAACCCGTGGCGCAAGGTCTTCATAATGCAAAACGAGCATTAATAGCTCAGATTCCGCCGTTGTCAACTTATCATTAGCAAATTCAACGGGTTGCGAATCTTGTTTTGCGACGCTGGAATCTGTTTTTTCAGACGTTAGGTAGGGTGAGGCTCTCTGGGCGCGCTGTTGCAAATAGCGTGCAAAATCGCGTTCGGCGGCCGTACGGTCAACGCCAGCATGACGGCAGGCTTCAGCCAGGTAGTCGGATCGTAGCATGGCGGATTCGGATTGCTCAAGCATCTCAAACATAGCGCGCAAGGCGTCGGCCTTTTCCCGGGCCGTCGGATTGGGCGAGGGGAGTAGCGAACGCACTGCGAATGCCATCGCCGATTCCGCTTTCTTGTCCAACTCAGTCAAGGCCGCCGCGCCTTTTTCCAAAAACAATTCATCGGGGTCTTCATCGGCTGCCAAGGGCAGGAAGCGGATTTCCAGTCCGGCTTTCAGCGCCAATGGCAGTGCGCGCATCGCGGCGCGTTGGCCCGCGGCATCACCATCGAGCAGGCAATCGACCCGCCCGGCATAACGGCGAAGCAAAATAAATTGATTCTCGGTAATAGCGGTGCCTTGTGGCGCCACGACATAATTAATCCCTGCCGACCAGCAACGCAGTGCATCAAGCTGGCCCTCCACCATAATAAAACGACCAGCTTCGCGCACCGGCGCATGGGCGCGGTCGAGGTTGAACAATACATCGCCCTTGCGAAATAGAGGAGTCTCGGGCGAATTGACGTATTTGGCTTCGCGCGAAGAATCATCCATGGGCGTGCGCTCCGTCTGCCGTGCCGTGAAAGCAATGACGCGTCCCTGAATGTCGCGGATGGGGATCATCAATCTTCCACGGAAGCGTGATCGGCCGCGGGCAGGGTCACGTTCGCCCTCCCGATAAAAAAACAACCCACAGGCGAAAAATGTTTCTGGCGCAAATTTTTTGGTTTTGAGGAGAGCCTCCAGCAACCCGCCGCCATCCGCTGCGGCCCAGCCGATTTTGAATTCCTTGGCCAGCGTCAGTTCAAATCGGCGTGAATCCGTCCAATATTTTCTGATGAATGCTCCGCCGTCGTCATTTCGCAAAAACGCGGCGTGGAAGTGTGCGGTCGCGGCCTCGTGCAGGTCAAACAATTCCTTGCGCACGGACTGCGCTTCGCGCGGACGGCCATCATCTTCATATTCAAGGGTTAAGCCAAAACGTTGAGCGAGTGCTTCCACGGCTTCCTGAAAGCCAAGGTTTTCCTTCGTTTGGACAAATTTGAAAATATCGCCACCCTGGCCGCTGCTGAAACAATAATAGAGGTTTTTGCCCGGATCGACGTAGAATGACGGGGTTCTTTCCTGAGTGAAAGGGCTGAGTCCCTTCCACTTTGCGCCGGCCTTTTTAAGCGTTACATAGGGCTGCACGACGTCGTAGAGGCTGACGCGGGCCCGCACTTCGTCGATGGAGCTTCGTTTGATTTTTGGCACGGTGAAAGGAAGCCAGATTGAAGGAAGGGGAATAAATGCGCAATGAAAAGGGAACGGGATTCTGGTTTTAGACTCCAGGTGCGCCTGCCGGAAGGTCGCAGTGTTTGAAACCTCTACAAAATTGTAAAAACGGCGTTGAAAATTCACGTGGTAAGGTTTTGCACTCCGGGTTTTTTTGAGCTAGTTTAGGTAGGCTCAGGTCATGACGGCCTGCGGCTCCCATCCTTCCTCAATATTATTCATTATGAAAATTAATTACTCGCGGAATGGGTTTACCTTGGTGGAGATTATGATTGTGGTGGTGATTATCGGTTTGCTCGCAGCAATGGCGATTCCCACCTTCGGGGTGGTTCGCCAGCAGTCTCGGGTAAAGGCGGTCACGAACAATCTGCGGCAGATTGCGACGGCGGCCTCCCAGTACATGCTCAACAACGGGCTGACGCAGGCGTCCTACACTGACCTGGTTGGCACCAGTACGGACAACTATCTGCACACGCTCTCGCCCGTGGCGGGTGAAGATTACTCGGGCATCACCGTGGTGCAGACGGCCACCCAGTTATCCATCACGGCGATTACCTTCGGCACGGTAACCTACAATATGTGACTGGTGCGGCGGTCTTGGTCCAAACTTTGTCGCCCCCGCGACACGGTTCTCTGGTTGTTTGTGTTGGCCTTGAACCCACGACACTCGTAGAAGATGGAGTTTCTTGCGCAGGCAATGCCCAACTCTACTTCATCATCTCCGCTCCGGATTGCGGTCACCGGCCTCGGTGGCTACGCCCGTCATCATCATTTGACGCTCCAACGCCTGGAGGCCGCCGGCCTTTGCCGGGTGGTGGCGACCTGCGACCCCGCCCGCGAGAAAATGCTGCCGCTGAGCGCCGACCTTCAATTGGAGGCGCGCGGTATTAAAGTCTTTGATTCCTTTCAGGCGATGGTCGACGCGATCGCGGGCGCGGCAGAAGCGGTGACTATTCCAACGCCCATTCACTTGCACGCACCGATGCATCGGGCTTGCGTGGACCGCGGGCTGCCGGTTTATTTGGAAAAACCGCCGACCTTGTGGTGGGAAGAGTTGGAAAGCATGATTTCCACCGAGGCCCGCGCGCCCCGCGCGACCGAAGTGGGGTTCAATTTTATCACCGAACCGGCGCGGCAGACGCTGAAAAAACGTTTGCTGGCGGGTGAATTTGGCCGGTTGCGGGCGGCGTGTTTTTGGGGCCGTTGGCCGCGGCCGGCGGCTTATTTCCAACGCAACCATTGGGCGGGAAAAATTTTCCTGCCCGGTTCGGCGGTGCCGCTGCTCGATTCATGCGTGGGCAATGCGATGGGCCATTATTTGCAAAATCTGCTTTATTGGGCTGGGGCAGACTTGGCCGCATTTGCCACCGTGCGCGAAGTGCAGGCATCGTTGTATCGGGCGCATGACATCGAAGGCACCGACACGGTGTTTGCCGAAGCACAAACTCCTGATGGCATTATCCTGCGCATCAGCGCGACTCATGCCTGTCCGCCCGAAAGCGAAGGCCATGCTGAATTTTTGTCCTGTGAACATGCGCAATTGCGCTATGTGACCGACCGGGCCTGTACAATTAATTGGTCCGATGGCCGCCAGGAAACAATTGATTTAACCACCCAGGGTAATTGGCAGGAACGCAATTTCCGGCGCTATTTTGATTTCCTGGCCGGGCGGCATGCAGCCCCGGTTGTTTCATTGAGCGATTGTCGGGCCTTTGTGGCTTGGAATGACTTATTATTTGCCGCCACGCCGGGAATTTCTACGGTGGGAGGCGAATGGATTACCCGCCAGTCGGGCGGTACCATCCCTGTACCCTGCGGCATTGCTGAGGCTGTACAGGCGTTTGCGGAAAGTGGACGCTGGCCCCACGAAAACCCTGATCTGGACTGGGGTCGCCTGCCTGGACGCGCCCATTTGGCCGATTTGCCACTGGCCCTTTCCAGGATACGCGCCTTGGCCAATGGGCAAATTTAGGGTGTTTTCGGTTTTTTTTATACTTGTGGCAGGAGGCTTGGGGCGGCTATGCTCCCGTATCTATCCATTTGGTGGGTCGATGCTTGGCAAGTTTCCGTTGGTTGATTGACCAAACGGCGGCGGGCCGGGTTTCGTCAATCATGGGTTGCTGCTTCCATGGTCAAATCACGCAAGGCGCTTTTTTTGGAAATATCCGAGTATTCGGTATTGGCCGCCCGGGCGTCTGGACTGGAACCGCCGTTTGTCATTGAAGCGGTTAAAGAAATTGCTGCGGGCTCGCCAGACGAACTCGCCGCCATGGTGAGCGAGATGATGACGCTGCCAGCCGGCCAATATGCGCACTGTGTTGTCGGCATTCATCCCACGGGCCGTTTCGTCCGCCGCGCCACGATGGAAAATCCCGCCAAGGCCAAGGACCCGGCGTTTTTGGCGGATTACGTGCAGTCTCAATTTCAAATTGATCCAACGAAGAGCGTGGTCGCAGTGCTCAATGCGGAATCCGGCCAATTCGCCACGGCGGAAACCGGTTACACCAAGGACTTGATATTTGCCGGCGCGCCCTTCGAAGAAATCAAAACGCGCCAGCAGGCGATCGTCCAGGCCGGGATTTATCCGGAGCGCTTGGAACTGGGCAGCATCGCCACCATCGCCGGATTGGGCAGTTACCTGGCTTCCGAGGAAATTAAATCCCCCACTTTGTTGTTGGAAGTCACACAAGACGCTTCGCAGGTCTTTATTATGCGCGGCGCCCAGCTCGATTTGGCCCGGCCCATCCCGCACGGGCTCAGCAGCATGTTTCCCATCGTGCAGCAAGAGCTGGGCCTCAAGGACGAGGAATCCGCCCGCAAACTTTTTTATTCGAACACCTTCGATTTTACCGAAATGGGCCCGGCCTTGTTGAAGAAAATCTTGAAGGAACTGCAATCTTCCACCGGCTTTTATGAGGTGCAGACTGGGCAGACCATTGGGCAGATTCATTTGAGTTTGCTGCCAAAAAATCTGTCCTGGATGTCCGGCTTGCTCGCCCGTTCCCTCGGCATTGATGCCCTCAAGCCTGAATTTCCCGACTGGTTGCGCAGTTTGGGCATCGAGGCCGCGCCCGGCTGCGAACTGGCGGCGCTGGATGGCCGCTGGCTGGGTGTCTTTGGCCTGATGGGCAAATACGAGGCGAAACCGGAAGGCAAACCCGACGCGAAAACGGAGGCCACCAATGCCCGTGCGTAAAAAAAAGCCCGATGTCGTGTTCAACTGGCACCCGAACTTCCGGGATGTCGCCACGTTGCCGGATATCAAGCAGGTGCGCACCGGCTTTCTGATCAATTTTGGGGCAATTTTCTTCGCGTTGGTGGCTTTGGGTGCTACGCTCTATTTCGAAGTCGAAATCTACAAGGTGAACCACGAAACCGCCGTGTTAACTGACCAGATTGAGCACAACTCTGCTGCCAACAAAAAAGCCCTGGCCGCCACCAAGGAATTTGTCAACAAGTCGAAGCCCATGCAGTTTGCGGCCAAGTTTTTCGCGCAAAAACTGCCTCCCCTGGACCTGCTGTCGAGTTTGAACGATGCGCGGCCGGACAATATCACTTTCCGCGCCATTGAGGTCGCTTCCATCGTTCGCGATTTGGGCGGCGGCAAAAAAGCCGATGTCCAACGCGTGACCATCCAGGGGACTCTGGCCAGCGAGTCTGAATTGGGCCTGCAGGAATTTGTCGACAAAATCGTGGCCAGCCCCGCATTGAAAAACCGCGTCGGCGACCCCGTGAAGGATCGCAACATTGAGTCGCACCGCGACCCGCTCGCGGGCGTGTTTGAATTCACCATCACCCTTACGTTGAAACCCGCGACATGAACGCCAAGCAAATACTGGCAAAAATTAAAGCTTATCCCCTGGCGCTGGCGCTGGTGGGTGTGGCGATTGTGCTGTCGGGGTGGGCCTACTACCGCAGTGGTTCGTTGGATGATCTGCGCGGCCAGCTCGACACGGTGATGGCCGACAATGACCAAACTTCCAAAAATGTGCAGGAGGGCATCAATCTAAAGGAAGAGCTCGACCAGCTTACGGCTGCGCTGGCCGCATTTAAACCGGCCTTGATCAAGCCCAGCGCAATCATCCCCAATCAGCAATTTTTTTATGATTACGAACAGACCACCGGAGTGCAAATCCAGGATCCCATCGAGGGACTCACCGTTGTCAGCAAAGATCCGGCCGAGCCGTCCGTGACGAGCTTTAAAATGTCCGCCACGGGCAATTGGGAAAATATTGCCACTTTGCTTAACGCCTTGCAAGCCGGCCCGCCCTATATGCGTTTCTATCAATTTAGTCTCGAAAGAGGCCAGCAGGCGCGCACCCTCCCCGGGGTTACCGCCACTAATAGCGAACTGGTGCATCTTTCTCTCACCCTTGAAGTTCTTGGCCAATGACCATTGCTCGACAACTCAAGACGGTCATTAACCCAGCAGCGTTTGCGCTGGCTGGCTGGCTGATTGGCGCCATCGCCCTTCGCGCGGCGGACGCACCGGCCGATGCCGCTGCCGCCCCGCCCCCGCCACCACCACCGGCTCCATCGACTGGCACTTGGTATATTTTCTCTCCGCCCAAAGACGGGGAAGTGTTGATGACCCCGATGAGGGAAAAACTGCTGACGGCGGTGAAGTCGATCAATGATCGGTCCAATGCCGAACAATTTAACAAGGTCAAGAATTCCCCGAATCCATTTTACCCCAAAATGGCGCCACCGGTGGAGGCCACCGCGCCCGCTGCAGGTACCGCGCCGTCCACCGCCGCGCCCACGGCCACACCGCAAATTACCCCCGAAGACAAACTTCAGCAAGTGGCTGACCAACTCAAACCATCCGGGGCGCTTATCGTGGGACCGAACAACCGATTGATCTCCATTGCCAGCGGCGATACTTTGGCGCTGGGGCAGTCCATTCAGGTGACCTTCCCAGGGGATAGTGGTCCCACGGGGGTCATATTGCAGGCGGTGACTGCGGATAACTTTACCTTAAAGTTGGGCGACACCACTAAAACTTTCCCCTACTACGCCAAAGAAAATGTTCCCCATCCCCTTTCTTCCCCTACACCGTCTCAACCCAAGAAGCCGTAACCCACGGCCTGCCGCCATGAAAGACTATCGCTCCCTCCTCGCCTTATTCTTAGCCACTTCGGCCTGCCTGGTTGCGCAGGATGCCCCCGCTCCCGCGCCGGCTCCCGCGGCCACCACTGATTCTCCTGCGGTTGCGCCAACGACACCCACGCCAGCGCCCGCCCCGGCGGACGTGGCCCCAACCAACCCGCTTGCCCCCGCCCCGGCGACACCCGCGCTTAATATCGCGATGCCTGCCCCGTCTGCAGCGCCTGCGTCTGGGGCTACGCCTGCGCCTGGTACGGCCGCCGCCGCCAGCGCTAGCGTGCCCACTGGCACCATGGACTTCGCCAATTTCCCCAACGAGGAAGTCCGCACCATCATTCTCAACGTTGCCAAAATTTTTAATCTCAACGTCGTCGTGCCCGATACCTTGACGGGCACCACTTCACTCCAGTTGCACGATGTCACCTGGCAGCAGGTTTACCAGGTTGTGCTCGACCCGATCGGGTACACTTTCCAGATCAATGGCACGGGTCCCAATGCGCTCATCCTGATCAAGAACAAGGCCGACATCGCCGCTGAACCGATGACCACCAAGGTCATCCCCATCAACTCGGCCAAAGCCGAAGATTTGGCCAAATCACTGCAAGCCTTCCTCGACACCAGTTCCAAGCCGCCGGAAAGCATCATTCCGGAACCGCGTACCAACACGCTCATCGTCACCGCGCATCCCGGCAAACTGAACAACCTCCAGGAAGCCATCGACCGGCTCGACAAACAAACCGCCCAGATAGCTATCGAAACCAAATTCCTCGAAGTTAACGCCAACAACGACGACAACCTGGGCTTGCAATGGAATTTCAACGGCACGCCTTTGTTCTCCGCCGCCTACGCTTACCAATATCAGTTGTTTGACAAGCTTGGCGCCCTTCAGGGTACGGGTGCGCTGCCCAGCCAGGGACTGCCGATTCAAGCCTCGGCGGGCGCGGTTAACGCGCCCCTGGTCCAACCCAGTGCGATTATTCCCACCACCTCGCGCCGCGCCGGAGATTTGGCTGTCTTCAACCAGGCCGACTACAGCGCGGTGCTGACGGCCATCCAGAACTTGACGAACGCCAAGCTCGTTTCCAATCCCACTGCCGTCACCCTGGATAATATGGAAACCAATATTTTCAGCGGCACCGACATCATCGTGGTTTTCCCCACCATCAACAATCAGACGGGCCAGACGCAGGCCGGCACCAATCAAACTTACCACATCGGCATCAAGATGCAGGTTAAGCCCCACGTCACCAATAACGGCTATATCAATCTCACCCTTAATCCGGAATTGAGCCGCCTTGATCCGCAGTCCGACACCTACTTTGGCGCCAGTTATCCACGTGTGGACACCCGCCGCCTGACAGATGCCAACGTGAGCATCAAGGACGGCTACACGCTGGCCATCGGTGGGCTGATTGACGATCAGGACAGCAAATCCACCATCCAGGTGCCGCTTTTGGGTGAAATGCCCGTGGTTGGCCGTTTCTTTCAATCCACGGAAACCATCAAGACCCGCAATAACCTGATCATCTTCATCACCGCCCGTACGCTCAATCCCGATGGGGCCGGCTATAATGACGTTATGTCTCCTGAATCCTTATTGCGGACCGGAGTTACTGCGCAGGAAATCCCCGGCTATTATAATAAGAACCGCACTGCTGATACGCCTGGCATGACTTATGCCACCCCGGCGGAATCCAACACCATGGACCAAGTGCAAAAGCTGCGCGATCAGGCGGCTTTGCTCGAGCAAATGCAGGGGTATCAAGGACTGATTCAGTCGAGCCAGCAAAGCCTGAAAGACCAGCAACCCGCTGCGAAGCCCACCACTGCGTTCAAAGTCAAACAGTAAAAAACATTCTGTGCCAGTGGCGGCCAGCTTGCCAAAGCGCCGGACAGCCGTTTGTCTGGCAGCATGGATTTTCGTCTTGAAGCCGGGTTTGTCCCCACGGGCGATCAACCCGCGGCCATTGCGGCGTTGGAGCAATCGCTGCGCGCGGGCCATCGCTTTCAGACGCTCCTGGGCGTCACCGGCTCCGGCAAAACGTTTACGATGGCCAATTTGATTGCGCGGCTGCAACGCCCGGCGCTCATCATCTCGCATAACAAGACCCTCGCGGCGCAATTATATAGCGAATTCAAGGCCTTCTTTCCCGACAACGCCGTCGAGTACTTCGTCAGCTATTACGATTACTACCAGCCCGAGGCCTACGTGCCGCAAACGGACACGTTTATCGAGAAGGACTCCTCCATTAACGACGAGATCGAGCGCCTGCGCATTGCCGCCACCAGCGCGCTCATCAGCCGCCGCGACGTGATAGTGGTGGCCAGTGTGTCCTGCATCTACGGCCTCGGCTCGCCCGAGGATTTCCGCGCGATGATGATTCCCCTCGCCCCCGGCGCGGAAATGCCTCGCGAGGTTTTCCTGGAGCGCCTGGTCGAGAACCTCTATGAGCGCAACGACATCGCGCTCGAGCGCGGCAAGTTTCGCGCCCGCGGCGAAGTGGTCGACGTGTTTCCCGCCTACATGGAAAGCGCCATTCGCGTCGAGTTCTGGGGTGGCACGATTGAATCCATTCGCCCGCTCGATCCGCTGACCGGCGATACCGGCGCGCCCATGGACAAATTCAGCCTCTATCCCGCCAACCAATACATCACCCCGCGCCATAAACTCGCCGCCGCGCTCGCCGCCATCCGCGCAGAATTGGAAGAACGCGTGAAGTTTTTTGAAAAAGAAAACCGCTTGGTCGAGGCCCAACGCATTCGGATGCGAACTGAATATGATTTGGAAATGCTGTCCGAGATGGGTTTTTGCAACGGCATCGAAAATTATTCGCGCCCCATCGCGGGCCGCCCGCCAGGTTCGCGCCCGTGGTGCCTGATCGATTTCTTCCCGAAGGATTTTTTGCTCTTTATCGACGAAAGCCACGCCACCGTCCCGCAAATCGGTGGCATGTCCGCTGGTGATAAATCCCGCAAGTCGCGTCTCGTCGATTTTGGTTTCCGCCTGCCTTCCGCGCTCGACAACCGCCCGCTGGCTTACCCGGAGTTTCTCGAGGTCACCGGGCAGACCGTCTATGTCTCGGCCACGCCTTCGCCCTACGAATTGAAAAAATCCGCCGTGGTTGCCGAGCAATTGATTCGTCCCACCGGTTTGGTTGATCCTCCCATGGAAATCCGCCCCATTCGCGGACAGGTCGAAAATTTACTTGGTGAAATCCACGCGGCGGTGGAGAAAAACGAGCGCGTCCTCGTCACCACGCTCACCAAGCGCATGGCCGAGGATTTGGCCACCTATGTGCGCGATGCCAAGGTGCGCGTCGAATACCTCCACAGCGACATTGATGCCCTCGAACGCGTCGAAATCTTGCGCCGCCTGCGCGCGGGGGAATTCGACGTGCTTATCGGCGTCAATCTTTTGCGCGAAGGGCTGGATTTGCCCGAAGTCGCGCTCGTCGCCATTCTGGACGCCGACAAGGAGGGGTTCCTCCGCAGCGAAACGAGCCTCATCCAAACTGCTGGCCGCGCCGCGCGTCACGAACAAGGGCGAGTTTTACTCTATGCCGACCGCGAGACGGATTCGCTTAAACGCGCCATGGCTGTTTCCCTTTATCGCCGGGAAAAACAACTGGCGTACAATTTGGAGCACGGCATTACCCCTCGGGGCACCTCGCGTGCCGTGCAAGCCAGCCTGCGTGCGTATGAAGCTCCCGAGCCGGACCCCATTAGTGTTCACGAGGCCCATGGCGATCGTGAGGTAGCGGCCGTGCTGGCCGAGCTGGAGCAGGAAATGCTCGAAGCTGCAGGTAAATTGGAATTCGAGCGCGCCGCCATTTTGCGCGACCAAATCGATGCCCTCAAGGAAGGACGCGCCGGCCAGCCCAAGTCCCCCCGCACCGCGCGTTCAGGCTCGCGTTACAAGCAGCGCCGGCAAAAATAGCGTATAGTGGTTGGCCGCCATGACTTATTTTCGTTTCCACGCTATTTTCAATCTTCCGGTGCTGGCCGCGTTGCTTGCTTGGCCGGTCAGCCGCGTATGGGGTGCGGATCAATGGACGGCTGCCGGCTGGGTTTTTTTGGCGGTGTATGCCTTTACCACGCCGTGGGACAATTATGCGGTGGCGCGGGGGATTTGGGATTTTGCCGATGACAAACACTGGAAACGCCTCTGGCGTTTGCCGGTGGAGGAATATTTATTTTTTGGCCTGCAAACTTTCGAGGTCATGCTGCTGGTCAATGGTCTTATTGGCTTGCTGGGCACCTCGCATTCCTGGGCCATGCCCGCGTTGGGCAGCGGCATTGTGCTCGGGTCGCTCGGCATGCTCGCGGTGGTGTGGATTTTCGCCGCGCAAGCGGGTAATGAACGACCGCGGCGTTTCAATTACGCCTGGCATTTGTTTTACTGGTTTCTACCCGTCATCGCCGCGCAATGGATCATCGGCTGGGGCATCCTTGCTCCACGCTATATGTTGATCGTGATCCCAACTATCGCCATCGGCGGCTGGCTGACGTTTGCCGATGTGCTGGCCGTGCGTGCTGGCCTCTGGTTTTTCGACGCCAAGCAAGTCACCGGGTTGCGCCTCTTCCACGTCCTGCCCTGGGAGGAAGCCGCGTTCTTTTTCCTCACCAGTTTGCTCGTCGCCCAGAGTTATTTGCTGTTACTTCCTGAATCTGCACGGTAAGGCTTGTTTACAGTTTTCACTCGCGTAGCGAGTATTGAAAATAGCCGTGGACTTTAGTCCACGGTATCCAGGGTCAAAAAAATTGCGTCGCGTAGTGACGCTTGAAAATACTTCAATCCTTCGGCAACGGCGCTGGATTCGGCAAGGTAAAAGGCGTTTCACCGCGCAGGCGGCGGGCAATGTCGGCATAGGCGCGTTCGTCAATCATCATTTGTTCGTGGGGCAAAATCGGCACCAGCGGGATATTCGGCAACCAGTACGGATTGCGCCCCGGGATGGACGCGTTTTCCGGCCCGACCATTTCATCATCCAGATGGACGTAGGAATAAATTTCATACTTGGGGTCGGGGTCGACGGCCGCCAGGTATTTTTGCAATTCGGAGTCCGGCCGGATTTCCATCTGAAAACTGGTGAAGCCGAGCTTGGCCACCCGCGCGCCCGCCAACGGACTGCTCAAAGTGAATAGACGCACAATTTTCAAGCGCTGAAAGTTGGCGGTCGTTTGCGGCGGGGCGGCACAGGCGCGCGCTGCTAACCCGCCGAGTGAAATCCCCACCACGTCCACTTCGGCAGTCCAGTTCGGGTCAGTGCTTGGACAGGCGTTGTTCACTGCATCCAAAATGCGTGAACGACATTCTTCAAAACTCCCGCAGCCATTCAGCGAGACGGTGACGATTTTCGGATTTTGCGCCACAGCCTGAAAATATTGTGAAGAGATGGTCTGTAAAATACCGGGGTCTTCGTAGCCACCAATGATAACGAGCGGTCGGGGCAGGAGCTTGGGATCGTTCATCATGCTCAGCACGGCCATATGCGCGCCCGTGAGCGACACCGGAAACGACGGATTATCGGGTCCCGTTCCGCAACCCGTGAGCAGCAAGCACGTCGCGAGCAAGGGAATCAGCCGTTTAGTCATGGGGTAAATTATGGGGCGAAACCCCATTACAGCGATTATCAGACCTATAGCAACTGCCCCCTTCATCCATTTATCCACTCAACCTATCCAACCCATCCAACCGACCCAACGCAGCCAACCGAGTCCTGCCGCTTTGCTTCTTTTTCTGTTACCCTTCCTCCAAAAGCATGCTGCCTTCTGTACTTCTTACTCGAAACTCGAAACTCGAAACTCGAAACTCGAAACTCGAAACTCGAAACTCGAAACTCGAAACTCGAAACTCGAAACTCGAAACTCGAAACTCGAAACCAATTCCCCAGTCCTTGGTTTTTTACAATTCTCGCACTAAATCCAGGAAAATCGTGCTTAATCGTGCCCAAAAACAACAAGAGCCCTCCGCCTCAATCCCAAAACGGGTTAAGCCGAATTAAGGTGAATTAACCAATAAATTATTCCTCCATCCGCTTAATTCTTCTTTGGTTTCCCTGCTCCCCGCTCCCTGCTCCCGGCTTAACCACCCCCTTGCCATTTTCAGTGTATCCAGTGTATAATGACCTTTACCCATTTCCCACGTCATGTCTGCTTTCACCCATCCCCCGCAGTTTGCCGCGACTCCTAGTGTCGTCCCGGATACGGATACCCGCACCATTCCGGCCCACGATCCGATGTGGAATGTCGTCGTCCTTAATGACGATGTAAATCTGATGTCCTCCGTCGTGCATATCTTTCGCCAGGTTTTTGGTTATAGCACCGAGCGCGCCCGCCGCCACATGCTCGAAGTGCATCAATTGGGCCGTTCCATTGTCTGGACCGGCGGGCGTGAGGCCGCCGAGCACTACGTCCATCTTTTGCAACAGTGGCACCTGCGCGTGCAATTGGAGGCCCATGTCTGAAGACCTCGCACCCTCTTTTGCCGGCGATACCGTCCTGGTCCGGTTGCGCTTCTCGCCGGTTTTGCGGGAATTGCTCGCGTCCATAGTCCATCGCGTCCACGCCGCGCCCTTTACGTTACCGAATGCGCCCGTGGTCGATGCTTCTGCCGAGCAGGATGCCGACTGGCACACTGCCTGGCGCGACAGCCTGCGCGAGCGTTCTGACCTCGACACGACGGCCCTAGATGCTCTGGTGGGCGATGCCCGTTTCGGGGTTGCCAATTTGCCCCTAACCCCCGTCGCCGCCGAAGCCATCATGCGCGCCTGCGCACGCGTGCGCCTTCACTTGCGCGATACCATCTTGCGCGATCTCAGGTCCGAAGAAGTGTATGGCACGCTGGATATTTACCGGCGAACGGTTGCCGAACAACAGGGCTATGCGTGCTACCGGCTGCTCGCCATGCTGGAAGAAGACCTGGTTTACCAACTCGATCCCGGCTTGCTCCGTTCTTGATCTCCGCCCGCCCGCCCGGTTGACTGAACACTGTGCTGCAATTTCTTCGCATCCAGAACCTCGCGTTGCTCGACCGCGCCGAATTGGAGTTTGGCCCGGGCTTTACCGCCGTCACCGGCGAAACCGGCGCGGGCAAAAGCGTGCTCCTCGGCGCGCTGAGCCTCCTCGCCGGAAACCGCGCAGACAAGACGGTCATCCGCCAGGGTGCGGAGTCCTGCGAAGTGGAAGGGGTGTTGTCATTTAGTGGCGCAGCTCTGACGCGAGTTAATACACTGCTTGAGCAACTCGGCCTGCCCGCGTGCGACGACGGCACGCTGGTTCTCCGACGAAC
>Ga0206856_10112_pt1 | contig 28206 bp, 25 predicted proteins | sample Alteio_BWOrgCont_48_FD_152630 | JGI IMG/M metagenome (GOLD analysis project Ga0206856, IMG submission 152630) | Enriched cells from forest soil in Barre Woods Harvard Forest LTER site, Petersham, Massachusetts, United States -... | ecosystem: Environmental > Terrestrial > Soil > Temperate forest >...
GCAATGTTAAACGGATTTTGATATTGATAACCCATAGGTCCTGCATCTGCATTGGTTTTGGCTGCATCGTTGTATAAATAATAACCGGGGCCCCCGCCGAAGATGAAAAATGTTATGGCGGCGTTGGTTCCATTCAGCAAACTAATGCCCACTCTGCCCGCCGGAAATCCATTTGCAGCCGGATCTGTGGCGCGCATGACAAAGTTGATCGAAACGGTCTGTGCTGTCGTCAAAGGTCCGCCGGCAAAGTCATTGGTAGCGTCAACGCTGCCACCAAGGGCCGTGCCATCGTTCTGATAGCTGTATTCCTGCCATGCATTTACATTACCGCCAATATCGCCGTTCCCGTCTGGATTATAAAAACCTACCCCGGAACCATCCGCACCGCTGTCGCCCATCCCATTCGTTCCGCCGGGTGTAGTAATCACCGTCCAGACTTGAAGCGGAGTTGAAGTTTGGTCTGTTCCATCCGGGTTGCTGCCCGGAGATCCAGTTGCGGTATATGAGAAATAGTTAGATGCTGATGCCAATCGTACCACGCTAATTACGCCGATAAGAATCAATGCCATTCGTTTCATAAGATTTGTTGCGTTATATTCAATCAAGACACCGCTGCCGGCATGGCGCGGTGGCTTAGTGGCCTAATGGTCTCATAACGGTTATGGCATCCACACCACTCTTTCGGGTAGGCCTATTTTCTGTTCTTCCTGGGTCCTGTCCTTATATTGGGTTGATGCAACCACGGAAGGCAAAATCTGTTCCGTTATCTGAACTGGCTAAATGTCTGGATTCCATTAGAACTTCGAACATTGTAATTAAAAATGGGGCAGAGAAGCATTTTAAAACACTTCTTGGGTTTAAAGACAAAATCACAATTAACCAAATTAATTACGCCATACGTAATGCCACCGATAGAGAAAAGCGATTCTTCGAACGTTTCACTAAACTCATGCAGCAAGCGGGAATCGTAGAAAAATGAAGCATTGCCTATGCCTCATCCAGAAACCAATGTTTGTATTTCAAGCCGTAGTTTTCAGCGGTGGAAATGCAGTCCGCAACGAAGAGCAATCCTGAATCTAATTGAATTAGGAATGTGTTTTCAGCAAGCATGGTTACGGCTTTATTGGTTTTCGCTTTGCTTGCGAGAGATATTCGAAGGCTTTTCCATCGTGAAAAAAGCTCGTTGCTGGTTTCGTCGGGAACGGCAATCATCACTAAAATAAAGCGGGTTTTTTCAGATGTCATGGGATGCAGTTAAGCATATCTCAAGAGGGCCTCCAAGCCCCAAACGTGATTAGTGATTTCCGCTCGCATGGCAGGAGTTTGGCCATTTTCCAAAGACATATGCGGCCTGCAAAAGTTATACCACGCCGCGAAAAGATAAACCGAATATGAGAGATATTCCTCATCTTTTGAAAAGCAAATAGTCTTGCGGTTGAAGCGGCGATTATACGTTCTCAAGGAAAGATTTAGCCGTTCGACATGACTAGTAGTAATCCGACTCTGGTCTGGATTGCCGGAACGAACGACATATAAATGCTGACTGTCTTTCATGGCTTGATTATATCGGGTGAGTTTTTTATTAGCTTGGAGCATGTTGTATTCTTTGTAGAACTGCGCGAAATCCACACGATTGCCCATGGTCTCTTTGACCGCATTTTTGTATGGCCGGAAACCATCTGTGGTTAATTGGAATCGTCCAGCGGTAGAACGGCTAGCCATATCGATATTGGCAATATGCATTTCATTAACCGCCCTCGCCGTAAGCGCCGGGGCCATTCAAATCAAAGGTAAACATGCTATGGCTCAGCCGCAAATAACCCCCGCAATCCCGATAGATGGCATTTATCAATATCAAGTCCCTTATACAGAAACGACTAGGGTTTTTGATTTCAGGCAAGATGGGACAGTCCAATATTATCAATACGATTTGGGAGAGGAAAACATCCAACAGAACAAGAAAACCATGGATTGGAGCCTTCAAAATGGCCAAGTCGCAATACGGGGGATGACCGGTTATCTTAAGCCGGATGGAGCAGATTTAATTGATAATTCTGGAGAGAGGTGGGTTGCAACGCATTGAACGCACTTGCCTTCTCATGGATAAAAGATTTCATCCGCATGGGGCTGGATAGGGTCGAGGCTAGATTGCCATTCCGAATCAATACGTTTGGCAAGGCAGAGCCAAGTGGTAGTCCTCCGATGTTTTATGTCTCTTTGGTCAACCATACGAAAACAATACCTCTTTTCATCCATTCCGTGAGCATTCGCTACGGGAATAGATTTTACAATCATGGGTTCGTTTTGATGCCGTGGAAAACCATTGAGATTGCGCCAAAATCTAAGTTTGATTTTTTCCTGTCTCACAGAATTTCCGAATGTAAAATCGAGCGTGCAGAACTCACAAAAAAACCATCCCAATTCGATACCCGCATTTATCCATCGTTTGATAGCCCAAATGACCTGTATCGCGCTATCATAAATGGCAAAAAGCGAGATTCTTGGATTGAAATAGATTTCAATGAATTTATTGGTAGGAGATTTCGTAGGGGGCGTATGAAGCGAGAGTTTTCCGCCTTGGCAATCGCTTGGCCAAAAAAAGTGCTTTAATTTGCGTTGTTCTTTACAACCCACCCCCGCACTTTACGAGGACAGTTCCTCTTCCTGCCATTTTCTCCTTGAATTCCTATGGTTTTCGAGTATTTTGCAGTCTACGATTTCCGTGAAAGAGTCTCTCAAGTTGCTGTTTTTTTTTGCATTTGTTCTTTCAAATGCAGCCTTAATCACCTCGGCCCAGCAATCAAACGAAGTTTTAACCAACGCTTCCGCCGTTCTTGCGCTTTCGGGTGATCAAGCATCACGGGATATCAAAGTGTCCATCCGCGGAATAGTCACCGCGGCGGAGCCTGACTGGGGAGGCCGTTTCTTTATCCAGGATTCCAGCGGCGGTGTTTTCGTCGAAAATATCAGCAGCCGCCAGCCGGCTCCCGGTGATGTCTTGCTGCTCTCGGGTATCAGTTTCCCCGGCGGCTATGCCCCGACCATCAGCAGGCCGGATTGGAAAATAGTTGGACAAGCTCCGTTGCCGCGTCCTAAACCCGTCGCCATCGAAGACTTGATGTCAGGAGCCGAAGACGGGCAGCGCGTCAAATTTTCAGGCATCGTCAGGCATGCTGAACAATCCGGCGAATTGTTAGAGGCTGAACTTACCTCGGGAGGATATCGGGTCGTGGTGTTTGCTCCCATGCTGCCCGGCATTGATCCCGAAAACCTTGTGGGAGCCCAAGTTGAGGTGGCAGGTACTCCAGCCACAGCCTATAACGGCACCTTGAGGCACTTGATATCGGTGGATGTTTATTCCCCCGTTGTCACGGATTTTTCGATTGTAAAACTCGCGGCGTCGGATCCCTTCCAGGAACCATTGACGCCCGTCAACAATATCGCCCAATATCGCGCTGGCCGTTCCTCTGCCGACCGGGTTCATATAAAAGGAGTCCTTACCTACCAAAGAAACGGCGAAGATCTGTTTATCAAAGATGCCACCGGCGGACTGCAAATCAAAAGCCGGCAAGTCCTTTCCCTATCGAAAGGCGACATCGTCGAGGCCGTCGGTTTTCCGGAGTTTGAAAATTTTCTGCCCGTTCTCGACGACGCTATTTTTCGCAAAGTGCCTGAACCACACACCGACATAACGGCCGTTGGCCCATCCGTGGGAGATTTGCTTTCAGGCCTGCATCATTCGGATTTTATTACCATTCGCGGCAAACTTCTCGAACATTTGGAAGAACGCAGCACCTCGCCCACTGGCGAGCCTGACATTAAAACAAGTCTCGAGCTTCAATCCAGCAATCTGGTTTTCACCGCCGTGGCTGAAACCTCGACGCCCAACCAGCCGTTAATCTCCATCCCCATTGGCAGCCTGGTCGAGGTCAGCGGCGTCTGCTTTCTTCAAAGTGCGGCAGATGGACGAATCCAATCCGTTCAAATCCTCATTCCCGCCGCCTACAATGTCCGGGTCCTTAAAAAGCCGAGCTGGCTGACGCCGGAGCGCCTGTTTATTTCCCTCGTCATCGCTTTTATTGTGATTATCGCCGGAACGACCTGGACCATCATGGTCACCAAAAGAAACTCTGCCTTGAAACGCCTGATACATGAGCGGGAACTGGACCAAATGGAGTTGCAAAAGGCCCACGACACGCTGGAATGGCGAGTGAAAGAACGGACCGAGCAATTGAAGTTTCAAGTTACCGCCAGAAAAGAAGCGGAAGTCCAATTCAAGGCCACCCTGACTGAACGCACCCGGCTCGCAAGGGAGCTTCACGATACCATCGAACAAACGATGACGGGCATCACTTTACAACTCAATACCATTAATAAGCTGTTCGAGCAGGACCCCAAAAGCGCAACGCATCATCTTAGCCTGATTCGAAACATGGTGCGCCGAAGCCGGGTGGATTTGCGCCGGACCATTTGGGACCTGCGCAGCCGCGAACAGGAACAATTTGATTTATGCAAGGCCCTGTCTATCGGCGTAAACCAAATCATCGAGAATGCGGGAATGCGCGTTGAGATTGAGACCACAGGCAGTGTTCGTCCTTTGCCGGAAGTCGTCGAAGACACCCTGCTACGGATTAGCCAAGAGGCCGTCACCAACACTGTCAAACATTCCGGCGCCGACTCCGTCAATATTGATTTGAATTTCAGCGACCGATATATTGTCCTGGAAATAAAAGATAATGGAAGCGGTTTCACGCCCGAAAATTGCGCGGGACCGAACGATGGCCATTTTGGGATACTGGGCATGTCCGAAAGAGCCAAGCGCGTGGATGGCCGGGTTTCGATCGTCAGCCGGCCCAGCCAGGGAACTGTCGTTCGCGTTGAACTCCCGATAGCACCAGCCAGCCTGCCAAAAACAATCAATGAACCAGCCGATCAAACAGAAATCATCGCCGATTCGAATCCTCATAGCTGACGACCACTATGTCGTCCGCATCGGTTTGACCGCCATGGTCAATCTCGAACCGGACATGCAAGTCGTTGCCGAGGCGACTGACGGCAATCAGGCCACCGCCCTGTATAAAAAGTGGAACCCCGACGTCACCTTGCTTGATGTGCGCATGCCCGTCAAAAGTGGCATCGAAGCCGCCGCCGAAATACGCCAGCAAAACAGGGGGGCCCGCATCCTCATGCTGACCGCGCTTGATGGCGATGAAGACATCCATCGGGCGATGGAAGCCGGAGCCGCCGGTTATGTCTTGAAAGACTCTACCGAAGACAAATTGCTGCCAGCCATTCGTGCCGTGGCCTCGGGAAAACGCTGGATTCCCGAAGAGGTTGCCAAACGCCTTGAGTCGCGCCGTTTATTCGAGGCCCTCACCCCACGTGAGTTGCTCATTCTCAACGAAGTTGTCAAAGGCCTCGCCAATAAACAAATCGCCGACGTCCTCAGCATCAGCGAGAACACCGTCAAATGGCATTTGAAAAACATTCTCGCCAAGCTCTGCGTGGCCGACCGCGCGGAAGCCGTTGTCGTGGCCATACAACGCGGCATCATTCATTTGTCCGCCAAAACCTGAGCGTTTTTCTAGGCGAGATTCTGCGGGCCAAAAGCGTGCTTCAATAATTCTTTCGTTGAGACGCGCAACTCCCCTCCTCCATCGCAAATGCAAATAATTTCCGCTGCGGCCCCAAATTCATTGATGACCTGCCGGCAGGCGCCGCAGGGAGCCGATGGGTTGGCCGTCGGCGTATAAACCATCACCGCCGCGATTTGTTTTGAGCCGCTGGCCACGGCCTGAAAAATCGCATTCCGTTCCGCGCAAATCGTCAGGCCATAGGAAGCATTTTCCACGTTGCACCCGGAATAAATTTTGCCATCGGTGGTCAAAATCGCCGCCCCCACAGGAAAATGGCTGTAGGGACAATACGCCCGGCGGGCGGCTTGCATCGCCGCCGTCCGCAGTTTGGCGAAAAGAACTTTTGAAATTGTTTTCTTGTTCGATTTTTTTGGCATATCAATCGGCGGAAGACCCGCGATACAGTTTCAAAAAGTTTTTGAGCAGTTCAACCGCTAAAAGTTTCACCCGCGAGGCCGTCTCCAGGACTTCCGCGTGCGATAACCTGGTTTTTCCCCTGCCCGCCGCGAGGTTGGTGATGCACGAAACCGCCGCCACATTCAACCCGCATTGCTGCGCCACCATCGCCTCCGGCACAGTGCTCATGCCCACGGCGTCAGCGCCCAGCCGCGCAAAAGCGCGGATTTCCGCCGGCGTCTCGTAGCTCGGCCCGCTGACCGCCAGATAAATGCCGCGTTGCAGCTTGGCTTTGCTCATCTTTCCGGCGCGAAATAATAGCGCGTTCAATTTCGTATCGTAAACTTGCGTCATGTCCACGAACCGCGGCAACCCCGGCAGGGTATCTCCGCGCAATGGATTTTCGCCCATGAGATTGATATGGTCGGTCAACACCATGAAATTGCCGGGCCGGAAATTTTTATTGATACCGCCCGCCGCATTGGTCAGCAGCAAATCGCGGATGCCATAAGACGCCAACACCCGCGTCGCAAACGTCACTCGCTCCATCGAGTGGCCCTCATAAAAGTGCGACCGCCCGCTCAGGACCATCACCGGCACGCCGCTCAGTTTGCCAAAATATAACTCTCCTGCGTGACCGCTCACGGTTGGACTGGGAAAGCCCGGGATTTTGGAATAGGGGATCTTGGTATCCACCTGCAACGCCGACAGGACATGCTGAAACCCGCTGCCCAGCACGATGGCCAGCTTGGGACGCAACCGGGAAACCCATTTAAGCCGCGCGGCGGCGGTTGGGATGGTGCGGGTTGGGTTCATATCGCTGGTTGCGGGTCCATCGTCTTCTGCCGATTTTCAACCAAATGTATCCGCGAAGCAAGCAGGCTGATAGCGCGGATTTAACCCCCAAGTTTTGAAAAAGTAAATTTTTTCCTGAAAATGGCTGGACTTGGCTGGACTAGCCTTGACTTACCTTGACCGGCCGGCTTTTAACAACAAAGACGTGAAGACACAAAGTTCTCCCAAAAAAAATAAACAATCCTTTTTTTTCTGGAAAACGCTTAAATAGGCTTAACCGGCTGCCGTGTTGGGATAAACCACCCCCCTCCCGGGGTCTTGCACAGGATTGCACAGCTTTGCACAGCCTTGCAGGGGCTTGAGGATTTCGCATACCGATCCCAGTTTTAACAACCAAGACTCCAAGGGCACAACGGTTTTAGCGGTGGTCTGCAGCCGCTCTCCGAAAAGGTAGGGCGACGTTGTCCGAACGCGCCGAACCAAAAATAACTTGGCGGCGTGCACGGAGCACACGCGTGTGGTGCCCTGCCCTACCTAAAATGTCAAAGAACAACCCCGAACAGTTTCGGGGCTGGTGAACCTTTTGATTCACCACGCGAGGATTTTAACAGAGGAGAGAAAATTCCTTAGTTCGTGACTACCTATAAATAATTAAGGAAGAAACGCAGGAAATTTGGATTGCCCATACAGGGCAGACGTTATTTTGTGAGGCTGTTGCCGTGGGCGTCACGCGCGCGTATTGCCCACGGCTACTATGGCTCAGGCCTACGGCCTAATGATCGCTTCCAAGCGGCTTTAGTGTTCGCCACTACCCCTATTTCATTTACGATTTACAAAAGGAGGACCGTGCGGTGGTTCGGCGAAAACCAAAGATGATCGCTCCGATACCGGCGGCAAGAAACGCAAGCGTGGAAGGTTCTGGCGCTGGCGTAATGTCACGGACCTGCATGAGGTTGAATTGGGCTGACGGAAAGGCTGCGCCCGGGGTTAACGTCAGGGTTTCGTCGCCGCTGGCGTCTGCCACAAAAGTGCCAATAATATATTGCCCGGAACCACTGGAGCCGGAGCCATAATCCAAGGGGGCAGAAGTATTGGCCCCGCCAGTGACGGTTTCCGTTCGTTGATTCACCGTGCTGTTACGCCCGTCATTGACCCAAAATTCAACCAAGTAGTCATCGCCCGGGTTCATACCGGTCCAACTGACGGTGTAAGGATTGCTGGTATTTCCAAACGCCCCGGCATTCAAAAGGTCGTTGTAGTTACTATCGGGCGTGGTCGGAGTGGCATAGGTGCCATTGCCGCCGCCATTGTCGAAATTATCGGTCGCGCCCGGCAGAGTGGGATAAGCATTGAAGTTCACCCCGTTAACCACCAGTCCTCCGCTGGCGGCAGCGCCATTATACGGCGCCCAGGTGCCAAAAAGCGTTCCCGCCGTGTTTACGTCAGAATCTCCTGAGATGAAGGCGGGAGCCTGCCAGGTTATGGTATCTTGCGCGTTTGCCAGAGTGAGCAGACCAATGATGGAACCACAAATAAGGATTGTTTTCATTAGAGTTGTATTTTGATTATTTTTGTTTATTAGCGGAATGTTAAAGAATTTTAGCTCAATGAAGCTTTCCGTTCTTCCAATTTTATTCGGCGAATAATATTGAACATCGGGAATAAAAGCATTTTTACACGAATTAACACGAATTTGCGCTAATTCGCGTAAATGCGTTTTGGCCTTCTTTTCCTGCTTGCCGTTTTTTGTCCATGGGCCAGGTTTGGGTCACTTAACATTGCGTATGAGTCGTGGATGGTCAGAAAGTGACAAGGTCGTTGCCAAAGCAGCTACCGAGCGAGCCAGGCGACGCGCGGAGCAAGAAACCATAAAGCTTCACCAGAATTATAAGGTTGAGAACATTGACGACCTTTGGCGTCTTGAATTGCAGATTCGTCAGTGGCGGAAAGAGCGGCAATACCAATTTGGATTGAGCTATGAAACCGCTAACAAACAGCTTGCTCACTGGCTCGCAAAGGGATGGTTGCTGGAGTCTGATTTGGCAAGGCTGTCGCCAGAACGATTGAATGAAATCAAGAATATCTGATGCATGTCCGTCGGATAAACAGTTAAACAAGAAGGAAAATCAAATGCCCGTTTATGTCATCGTCCAGGGAAAAATCGAGGATCGCGCCAGCCTCGATCAATATATGGCGAAGGCTGGTCCCACCATCGCGCCTTATCAGGGACGGCTTCTCGCCTACGATGAAGACCCGGAAGTTATTGAAGGAACGCTGGAACATCCCCGCACCGTCCTTATCGAATTCCCGTCAGTGAAGGAAGCTCGCGCATGGTATGACTCGCCGGAATATCAGAAAATCGTCTCTCTGCGAATCAAGGGCGCACCCGGCACGATGATTGTGGTCAACGGCGCTGACTGAATTTGGCCACAGATTGGCACAGATCAAACACAGATACCGAAAACGCCGCAGGCGCAAATGAAGGTCACTACATATTTGACTCACCGGAATCGGTGTAAGAGGATAGAAGATGGTCAGTTGTCAAAATCAAACAGTGCAGACTGCGAGTTCGCCGAATGGATCAAGCTATTTTCGGAAGGGCCTTTTGTGATATTGCGTGCTTACGCGGATGAATCAGAGACCGAGGCAACCACAATTTCAGGGTTCGTTTCAACGACTGAATATTGGGTCATTTTTTCCAAGAAATGGCAAAAAATATTGGATGATTTTTTGCGCTCCATTTTTTCATTTTCGGGAATTTGCTTCTAAAGAGTTATGCACAAAGCTAGACAGCCCCTATTTTGGATGGAGCGAAAGTAAGCGAGATAAATTTTTATTGGACTTGGCGGAACTTGCTGGTGAAGAATCAATTCCTATTGGTGGAAACTATGCTCCGCAGGTGGGAGAAAAGCAATCGCCGGAGGAAAGATGGGAAAAGTCATTGATTAAATTATTTGAAGACTTGAATCATGTCTTGTCAGTTATATGGCCCAATTATATGGGCAAAATTCTTTTTGTTTTCGATAAAGGTGGAAGTAGGGAAAAAGTAATGGCAATCCATAAAATACATGGCGAATTTTCTGCAAAAGATGGTCGTTATGGCGGATTAACATTTGAAGACGATAAAGACCCGATGCACTTGCCCCTGCAAGCGGCGGATTTGTGTTCTTATGTTGAGCGTCAATTTGTGGAAAAATTGCAGGAAAAAGATGGCGCCCTAGTTCCACCAGACACAAGAATGTTGGATATGCTTATACTCAGAAACAGACATGAAAAACTGAGAAAATTAAGCACGACTCAATGGAAATTATTTGTCGAGACGATTAGGCATCATCGTAAGGGGCAATTGGCAGAATAGAAAAGGAAAGGGATTAAACAGCCGTATCTTCCAGATATTCATTTTCCTTGGCACATTTATGGAACCAAAAAAAACTCAAACACACTTTGAAAAATTCCGGCGATTCATGCATAAAATAGTATCTGTGGAACATTAAAAATTATCGCGCACGACGGTCGGCTAATGAAGAATACCGTTTAAACGGCAAGTTTCCTAATTATTGTCCGGGCAACACCTGGTAGAACTTTTGCGGTGTTGTGGACTTGCTGGTATCAACATTGTAGTCAATCCATTCATAGGTGGGGGTGGTCAATGTGACATTTGTTTCTACCATCCACGAACTTGAACTGCCCAGGTTGGTTGTGCTTTCGATAATGTAGCTATAGCCAACTGTGCCCTGAATTATCACATCTGGCCGTAATGCCAAAGAGACATTTGAGGGATTTACCACCACCTGATACGCAGCATTAGTGACACTGCCATACGCACTGGTGATCACCACACTGTAAAGGCCAGCGTTGGTGAACTGTATGCTATTCAAATCGTAGCTGTTGCTGTTAGCGCCCGAGATGGGTTGTCCGTCAAAATACCATTGATAATTTAACATTCCTGAACCGACCGCGCCCACATTTAAATCCACATCCTGGCCCCATATCCCTAAGGCGCCAGTAAAGGGCGAAACCAGCGATGGCAGCACAAACACGTTGGCCGGGCTGCTATATTCTGAGCCGTATGGATTCGACACTTCCACCGTGTAGCTTCCAGCATTAGTCAGGGCGAGGCTGGGGATTTCGTAGGTGCTGTTCGTGGCATCGGTGATATTGGTGTCGTCCAAAATCCACTGGTAAGACAAGGGAGGCGTTCCACTCGCTGATACGCCCAGGCCGCCACTTGCGCCGAGACTCGCGGAGAAACCGACCGGGTTGTTCGTGATGGACGGCGGATAGAGTATCGTCAACGAAACGACGCTGCTGATGACGGTGTTGCCGTTGGTATCAGAAACGACAACAAAGTAGTTGCCCAAATTACTGGCACTGGCATTGCTGATGACAAGGGTGCTATTGGTTTGGCCATAAATGAAACCGTTGGGTGGGCCAATGACCACGGCTGGCAAGTTGGTATAGCCGTAACCACCATTGGTTGCGGTGATACCCGCAACTACACCATTGCTGACCGTGGCATATCCTTCTGCCTCAATACTGGCGCCGCCGCCAACAAAGCTGACATTAGGAGCAATTCCATAGCCAAAGCCGCCATTGGTCACCACGACGCCATAGACGAAACCGCTAAAGGTTTCAGCGTAGGCACCAGCCTGGCCAAGGTCATTGCTGGAATTAAAATACCATTGATAGCTGACCGGCGCGGCATCCGTTACGGATAAGCTCAAGGTTAAGTTTTGGCCATAGACGGCATAATTATTCGTAAGGTTTTGGATTATGACGGGTCCGGTTTTGGGTATCGGCCAGAAGGCAAGACCAATTGGCGACTGCACCTGGGTAGAAAAGACGCTCGCCCCCGCCGGAGTGATTTCCTCAATCGATCCCCCGGCGACCGCGATAAATAAGTCTCCCGCGTCGTTAAAGGCCAGACCTTGAGTGTCATTAATGCCGGTAATAACTATACTTGTGTTCGTTGACGTAATTTCGGATACAGTGCCACCATTAGAATAATCGGATACAAAGAGATCTCCGGCACTATTAAAGGCTAATCCGGTGGGCTTCTGGAACCCGGAGGCATACAAGGTTTTCGTCCCGCCAGGCGTAAACTCGTAAATGTTGCCACTGCCCCAATCTGATTCAAACAAATCGCCTGCGCTGTTAAAGGTCAGATAATATGGTGTGTTCAAGCCGGAAGCAAAAACTGTTTCCGACGAGCCATTGGAAGATACCTCAATAATCTCTCCGTTTGCGGTGCTCGCCACGAACACATTGCCTGCGCTATTCACGGCCACACCGTTAGCACTGTCGAAACCGGACCCGAAGCTGCTGGCAGTTCCATTCGGAGTGATTTTGGTAATGCTGGGACCCCTGGTGTTTCCTACGAACAGGTCTCCGGAACTGTCAAAGGCGAGCTCTTCACCATAAGACTCGGTAGAAGGGACAAAGTTAGTCGGGGTTCCCGCTGAATTAAACTCGTTGATGGCCCCGGAATACTGTTCCGACTCATACAAGGTTTGCGCCGATGCGCTTGTAGCCGTCAGCAGGACTACTCCCGCGCAGGCAGCCACGTCAAATAGACAACGCCGACCATAAACTGTGGCTTTCATAAGTAAGGATCCTTCTGTAAAAGAACTCTAACAGTTTTTATATTAGAGGCAAGCAAATTTTTAGGTAGTGACGAATATAAATAGGGCAATCCTGCCCTCACGGTCAATCCGCGTCATCTGCGGTTGCTATTCAGTGTTCCCCACCATCTCCCCCAACCTCCTCACGAAATTCCAATTACGCACGGGGCCGGAACAGCGCGGCAACCCGCACGCGCGCATGAGTTTAAAATAAGTTGCGATTGTTATCGCTAAGAATAGGGAAAATTCGTTTACTCGTCCTGTCTCCACTATTTCTGGTTTCAAGGATGTGAACCTCCAAAAAATGGCGACCGGTATAACTCGGTCAACCTACGTCCAATAGCGTTTTACGCCTAAAGAAAGAATAAATAATGAAACATTCGTGCTCCCTCAGTAAGTTAATACCCCGGCCCGGCCGATTCGGTTCGGTTTTGGCGACATTAGCAGGCCTAGCGCTGCTGGCCATCGCAGCCACGTCCGCGTCGGCCCAGGTCCTCCCGCCGTCGTCGCTGCCTTATGGACTCAGTTACCAGGAGTGGTCGGCTAAATGGTGGCAATTCTATTATAGCCAATCTACGGACACGATGCGGTCGGTCGGTTCTCCGGATATTTGCGAAGGACCCGCCAGCCATGTGCTGTTTCTGGGTGGAGAACCCCAAAGCACTACCAAAACCAACCGGGTCACCATCCCGGCGGGCAGCCCGTTGTTCTTTGCGATTCTGGCTTTTGCCGCGGATAACACCTCCTGCCCCACCAACACGTTCACCACAAATTCAGCGGATGTGCTGGCGTCAGAGGCCATGGCAGGGTGGGACGCTGACGCCACTCTGACCACCTGCACCATTGACGGGGTTGCGGTCCCCGGTCTGGATAACCCGACGAACACCATCTATAACGTGGTGTCGCCGCCTTTTAGCTATACCACGGCGGAGAAAGACAACGTGGTGGCAGTAGCCGAAGATGAACCCTGCCTGCCGGGGGGATTGACCATTTATCCGGCGGTGGCGGATGGGGCATACCTGATGCTGGCCCCGCTCTCGCCCGGGAAACACACGATCCACTTTGTGGGTGAGGCCGGCCCTGACGGCGCCTATCTCACGCTGGACATCACCTATGACATCACGGTGCTTCGGGACGGCGACCGCGATGGCCGTGAGTAGAAGAGGAAGTTTTTAATCGCCCCTGGTCTTGTGGAAACCACGCAGGACCAGGGCTTTTTTTGTACGCAAGTGTCCGCAAGGGGTCAGTCCTGACATTTCAAAACCCAAATTCTGCCTCGGAATCCTGGTGTTTCAAAATTTGCCTTCTTCCACCATCTCACTTAGCTTCCGCACCGTATTCCAATTGCGCACGGTGCCGATGCCCAAACGCACGCGCGCGTGTTTGGAGCCGATCACCGACATTAGCCGGGATTCGTTCGCCCGGCCTTTGAAATGCACCCACAGGTCGCCGTTCACAATCTTTACCCGTTCGCCCTGCGTGAGATAGGGCTTTAGTGTGGTTTCAAATTCGCGTCCCGGTTTTGCGCATGACCCGCCCCAATGCCGCTATTGCACCCAAAAGAATCAAGGATGCGATGGCTGGTTCGGGCACGGGCGCTGCCAGCCATTGCCCGGAAAAATCGTCAAAGGCATAGACTGTTCCAAAACCGCCCACCAGAGAGCCGACTTCAATGGCATGTCCAACACCCTCTTCGCCGACGATAGCGGCGCCGATGGCCGGCTGGTTGTAAGCTGGATTATTGATGGGAGTTGTGGGTTGAAAAAACAACCACATCACGGTTATTTGTGAAGAGTTCCATGACATGGCGCCGGCGGCCCCGAAGGAAGCATCGAGTCCCGTGTCCAATACGGAAAAGGTGCCGAGCGGGGTTGACAAAAAAGAGCCCGGCAGCACGTCGGTGTCTCTTCCGCCATTGGAAGCCAAAGCAGACGAAGGCGCGTCCAAAAAGATCTCGCCGGAAAAACCGGTCTGGCCTCCGATCCATTCGTATTCGTAGATGGAGGCTGATGCTTTGAGGAGCGTTAGTTGAGAGAATATAAAAATGACAAATAATACGGCAAAGCTTGAAGTTTTCATAAAAAGTTGACCTAACCCATATGCCGGTTTCTGATTTGTTTCTTGCCTGCGACTGGCACCGGGTTCGACACGATTTTATCCCTTTGCCATAGATTTGCAAGCCTTTTACTCAGTCGGCCCGCGGTTTTTCTTCTGCACAAGGGGCTCTTCGATGTATTGCGGCCTCTAGCTTGTCTCTGCCCATCCTTCACGCGCCATTTCAAATAGGGGATTTCATTCTGAACGGCTGTCCACCATCTCACTCAACTTCCGCACCGTATTCCAATTGCGCACGGTGCCGATGCCCAAGCGTTTGGAGCCGATCACGGACATCAGCCTGGATTCGTTCGCCCGTCCTTTGAAATGCACCCACAGGTCGCCGTTCACAATCTTCACCCGCTCGCCCTGTGTGAGATAGGGCTTTAGCGTGCCTTCATAATGCTCCTCAATCCCCTGGCGATGGATCCGCACCATCACCCGCGAACCGTCCTGCCGGGTTTCTTTTGGAAATGGATTCTCCCCCACCAATCGCCGGAACAGCGCGGCGGCGCGCACGATGTTGTCCACCCGCCGGCCAAAACGTTTCTCATAGGCATCCTCCAGCCGGGCTTCGAGCTTCCCGATATCGGTACTGCGACATTCGAACACCGCATTGCCCGTGGCGATGAGCGTGCGCGGATTTTGCAATCCCATCTCCGCCATCATGTCACGCCACTCCGACATGATCAGCCTCTTACCATCATGGATGCCGATGCTGAACAAAAGCGCCACGTAAGTCATCCGCGCCAATTTAGGAAGAAACGCGTAAATCGTATATCGCAAATTTACCATGCTCTACGTGGTTTCCTCCCTTGTTTGAGATTGACAAATTCTCTAATCGAAATCATACGTGGAGTTTCAGGATCGGCTTTCAGGGATGGGCCGATTAACCCAAATCGTCAGGAGAAAAAGCTATGAAAAATCGCGCTCTAAATATGATTGTGCCGGCCCTGCTGGCATTTTGGATTCTCAACGCCCAGCCTTCCACCATCCTGGCCCAGGGCACGGCCTTCACCTACCAGGGGCAATTGCAAAATAACGGTGCCCTGGCCAATGGCACTTATAACCTACAATTCACACTTTACACCAATAGCGCCGGCGGCACCCCCGTTGCCGGGCCGGTCACCAACAGCGCCGTTTCGGTGGGCAACGGCCTGTTGACCGTGAACATGGACTTCGGCCCCGGTCCCTGGAACGGCCAGACCAACTGGCTGCAGATTGGCGTGGAGAGCAACGGCAGCAGCAGTTTCACGCCGCTCTCGCCGCGCCAGCAACTGACGCCTGTGCCGTATGCGATTTTTGCCGAAAACATCGGCAGTGGTGGACTGTCCGCCGGCACCTACGGCAACGCGGTGACATTCAACAACGCCGCGAACCAATTCAGCGGCACGTTCACCGGCAATGGCGCCGGCCTGACCAATGCCAACGCCGCCACGCTGGGCGGATTGGGCGCGACGAATTTTTGGCTGACGAGCGGCAACACCGGCACCAGCCCCACGAATGGAAATTTCCTGGGCACGGCAGACGTGCAACCGGTCGAGATCCGGGTGGGCGGTTTACGCGGGTGGCGGGTGGAACCGGACCCGCGCAGTGATGGCGCCGCCAACCTCATCGGCGGCTACATCAGCAATGCCGTCCTGCAACCCTTCTCGGGCGGCGACTTCATCGGCGGCGGGGGCTATATCTACGGCTTGAATATCATTTCTTCCAACTCGAGCGGCAATTTTATCGGTGCCGGTTCAGCCAACCAAATCGGGCCTAACCTCAATGACAGTTTTATCGGGGCGGGCGGTCCAAACACGATTCTAAGCGGCGCGTCAGTAATTGTCGGGGGCGGAGATAACACGATTTACGGTGATAATCCCGATTCGGTGATTTGCGGCGGCTACGACCTCGAAATTTTCACCAATGCCCCTTATTCGGCGATCGTCGGCGGCGGAGACATCCAAATTTACGGCAGTGCCCCCTACTCGATCATCGGCGGAGGTTTCGTCAACCAAATCTACGGCGATACCAACTTTTATGGAACCAGCGTCATTGCCGGAGGATATTCTGGCACGATTAATAGCAACTCCTGGAATTCTTTCATCGGCGGCGGGGGCGGAAATACCATTGGCGCCAGTTCCGATCATTCCACGATTGTCGGCGGCTTTGGAAATCTGGCAACAGGGAGCGGCGTCTTTATCGGGGGCGGCGGTTACGACGGAACCACAGATTCGGGAAATCGAGCCCTGTCCAGCGCTTCCGTGATTGGCGGAGGGTTGGGCAACGTGATCGGATATTATTCACTGTATTCTGTTATCGGCGGCGGGGACAATAATGCTATCCAGAACCTGACAACTAATGGAATGATTGCCGGTGGCGCCAATAATGTCATAGAATCGGGTGCACTCGATGCCACCATTGGCGGTGGCGCTGATAATACCAACAACGCCAGTTACGGCACCATTGGCGGCGGCTCTGGTAATGCCGTCAGCATTGCGTATAGCACCATTGGCGGCGGCGCTGGTAACGCCATCAACGCCCCTTACGCCACGATTCCCGGCGGCTTTGGCAATGTCGTCAACGCTGCGGCTCAGTATAGCTTTTGCGCGGGCAACCAGGCCCAGGCGCTTCAACAAGGCGAATTCGTCTGGGCGGATTCGCAATTCGGGCCATTTGCCGGGACCACAGCTAACTCGGTCAACTTCCGTTGCGGGGGCGGTGTGCGGTTCAACAGCGGCAGTTCAGGCCAGCAGGTGAGTTGGCAGCCCGGCATGGGCTCCTGGACTTTCACCAGCGACCGTAACGTGAAAGACCGTTTTGAAACCGTGGATTCCGAATCGGTCCTGGCCAGGGTGTCCCAACTGCCGATTCTTGAATGGAGTTACAAGGGATATCCGCAGCGCCACATCGGCGCCATGGCGCAGGATTTTCACGCGCTGTTTCCGTTGAATCCCGACGACAAATCGCTGAACGACGCCGACCTGCACGGCGTGGCGCTGGCGGCCATCCAAGGGCTGAACCGGAAATTGGATGAGCAGATCCAGGAATCGAAAGAAAAGGACACTGAAATCGCCGATTTGAAACAGGAGTTAGATGAATTGAAAACAGAAGTCCAATCGCTCAAGGAAAGGAACTGACTATAATCCTCCATTCACTGTCCCTTCCCACGTTCCACGTGGTGGTTAAGTCCTCCCCTGAAACCCCTTGCCCCATGGCCCCGTCTAAAGTATCGTCTATTGTTTGTGACAGAGCAGAATAAGACCATTGCCGCCGGACAGGGCAGATGCGCTGGCGCGGAAGTTTGCCCGCTCAGCCGCGTGCCGGTCGGATCCACCGTGTGCATCAAGGCCCTCGCGGCCACGCCGGAAATCCGCGAACGCCTGCGCGCCCTCGGCCTCGCGGAAAAACAGGAGCTGAAACTCCTGAGCCGTGAATCCAATTTCGTCTGCGAAGTCTGCAACGCCACCCTGGACCTGAATGCCGAACTGGCTGAAGCCATCCTGGTGGAACTTCCCCTGCCCGTCCGCAAGTTGCAAAGCCTGGTCGAGGACGCCTCCAAAGCCAAGGCAACTCCGTTGCGCATGACCTTGCGCATCCTTTTAGCCGTCGCGGCGCTAACCGTTATAGGCGTGCTCGTTTGGCAGGGCCTCACCGCCAGCGGCAATCCAAACCCGACCGCCCCCAACACCAGTCCCGCCGCCGCCACGTTGGACATCGGCGTGCTGGTCTTCCGCGAAGGATTGGAAACTATTCTTGTTCTGGCGGCCATCGTCGCCAGCATGACCGGCGCGCGGCAGGCGCAGCGCAAACCCGTCATCGCCGGCGCAGGCATGGCCTTCGGCGCGACGCTCGTCACCTGGTTCGTCGCCGTCGGCATCATGAGCAATTTGCAGAACAACGTTTCCGCGTTGAACCTCCAGGCGGCCACCGGCCTGCTCGCCGTCGTAGTGCTGCTGGTGGTGATGAATTGGTTCTTCCACAAAATTTATTGGGGCGGCTGGATTGCCATGCACAACCGTAACAAAAAGAAGCTGCTCAGCAGCGCAAGCGTCGCGGAAATTTCCCGCCGCCGCCTCACGTGGGGCCTGGCGTTGCTCGGCTTCGCCTCGCTCTATCGCGAAGGTTTTGAAGTCGTGCTGTTCCTGCAAACCTACTATTTGCAGATGGGCGGCAGGATTGTTTTGTTCGGCGCGTTGCTGGGATTGTTCTTCACCGGCATCGTCGCGGCGCTGACTTTCATCGCGCATCGCAAATTGCCTTACCGGAAAATGCTCGTGTTGACGGGTATTTTGCTCGGCGGCGTGCTGTTGATCATGGTCGGCGAACAGGGACAGGAAATGCAACTGGCCGGCTGGATCCGCACGACACCCATCCCGTGGCTGCAAAATAAAATTCCCGATTGGGCGGGCTTATGGTTCTCTATCTTCCCGACTGTGCAAACGCTGGTCGCGCAGGGCATCGCGCTGGCCCTGGTAGTGGGATCCTATTTTGCAGCGCGCTATCACAGCACCAAAGGACGTGACGAAGACCTGGCTTTCACCGAGCGGGTTTAATCTGAATTCGTTTTAAAGAAGGAACGAATTACTTCGCGCCATTACTTGCCCCGTTACTGGAGCCATTCCGGACAAACAACGGTTTGAGGTGGCGTTCGTAGAGGTTGTCCGTCACGTTCTTCGATACGAACGCCTGGTGCCGTTCCAGCGCCTCCAAATATCGCTTCCCCATCTGCGCTGCGATCTTATACCCCACATGAATCAATTGCCGCATATGCGGATTATACAGCTGGTTCTTCGCATCATGCCGCAACGCCCCCACAAACTGTTCCGACGTCCACTTGTTCACTGCCTCCTTTGAGGGCAACTTCCTCGGATCTATATCTATCACCGTCGCATACGGCGCGCACAACTCCTGCACATGGTCCAGCGCTCCCGCATAAATCTCCTTGGCCAGCACCAACCCTTCCCCTCCCGCCTCCGCCAGCCCGATCACTTCCTCCAGCCACGTCGTCCCCGCCGTCTTGATATGCAACCCCGCGTCAAACCGTTCCAGCGCACGCCGCATCGCCCCATAAATCGAAAACTTGTCGCTCCCAGAATGCACACTGAGCTTGAGGTTCTTCGGCAACTCATACTTCCCCACCGCATACCGGATCACCGCCAAATCATCATTGAACTCTTTCTCGAACTGCATCACGTCCCCCGCATAGTCCACCCCTTTATTAAACCGCCCGCTGAACTTGGGCGCAATCGTCTGGATCGGCACCCCCGCATCCGCAATCGCCGTCAAGATCACCAACAGCTCCACCGGCGTCTGCGGATGGTCCGTCTCATCCATCGAAATCTCCGTGATGAAATGACCCTCCCCTTTCTCTTTGGCGATGTGACCGTAAATCTGTTTGGCCTCCTGGATCGCCAAAAGGTATTTCCCCGCTATCCGCTCCACCTCCGCCCGACTCGTCTGGAAGGGCTCCACGATCCCCGGAATCTCAATCCGCCCCGCCAGTTCCCCGTGCCGCTTCACAAATTCTGCCACCGCTTTGGCGTCCGCCGCCTTCCCAATCGTGTCCGCCACGTCAATCGTGTAAAAATCCGAGTGCGGAATAAACCGGTCCACTGTCTCCAGCCGGATATGGTCCGCATCCACATGATACGCCCGCTTCCAGCCCAGGTTCCCAATCGCTACATCCACCGCCTGCCGCGCATCCGATGGCCCCGAACCGATGATCACATGCTCCCGGTTGGATTTGTTCCACACCGGAATCACTTCCACCCCATGCTGCGCCGCCAGCATGCACGCGCGCAACTGCGCCTCGGCCTGGTGACCAAACCGGTCGCCCAAACCAAAGGACAACTTCTCCAATGATAATTTGCCGTTCCCGTTCCCGTTCGTGTTCATTGCCATGTCGTGTGTCTGAGCCACTATCTCATATTATCTCCCACTTCCCCCGTTTCTTTGCCCACCTACCTTTGCAAACTTGTTTGAAAATTTTGCACTGGATGTTGGCCTTAGGTAACCAAATTGTAGAGTTAGCGCATATCATAATTTGCACAATGTCGGCACATAAGTGAAAAAGTTTCATAAGAATAATAGTGCTATTTGTGCAACGTGATATTCGAGTGCGATTGGATTTTTAAATAGAGCATACATATTTGGGACAAAGAAGGGTTGATTGCCAACAGTGCGTGGATATCTAAATTTGGTGATAATTCGGGAATTTATTTGGCCGCAAGTAGTTCATAATGTGGCCATTGTAAAACATTTCTTTCCCAAATAAGTCAAAGCAAACGCCGGAGAAGGCGCATCCATTTGGGCATTTGAGAATAATGACAAAGCGTCCAGCAGCGTGCCCAATTTTCAAATTTTATTGCAACGGATTCAACTATGAGTTTGATGACAGTGCGAAAAGGGGCTGGTAAGTTGCAGGTGAACCCGTAAGGCAAAAAAATTTATGAAAAAAGCAATCACCCTGGCCGCAGTTGCTACTTTTGGATCTGTTTATTTAAGCTCATCGGCCCTGGCCCAAACCACCATATATAGCGATAACTTTGCGAGCGACGGCGCCCTTTCGTCTTCTTATGTCAACATTGACAATATCAGCGCTACCGCTACTGAATGGAGTTTTACACCGAACAGCGAATTGACGTTGACCACGGCGGCCAGTGGAAAAATAGATGAAATGGTCGGCTCGTTTTCGGCGGTTACGCTAAGCCAGGTCAACCAATATGTTAGTTTCATAGTAAATTTTAACTCGCCAAACATTGGCCAAAGCGGGACTGCGGGGAGCCTGTTAACGTCTCTTGATTATTCAGGCGGAGTAGCGCTGAACTATAGTCCTGAACAGGCAGTACAAACCACAAATGTTACGGCAGGTTACGTCGGCGATATGGGAAATCTCGCGATGAGTAGCACCCCCAAGACCGGCACGAAATTTTTTGCGAAAACCGGCACCGGCAACAATGACTTATCCTATAATTCTGACGCAACTCCTGACACGCAACTTGCAACCACCGCACCAAATAGCGCTAACGCGAACCTCGTTAATAACGATGCTTATACTTTGACCTACACCATAACTGCGCTAAATACCGGGGGATCACAAGAAGAAATCAACGAGCAATTGTATGACCATAACATGGGCGCAATGGTAGATAACTTTTCAGTCGTGGCTACCAATGGCGCGAGTTTTATCACTCCCACTACTACTTATGACACATTTGACATGGGACTTTATACCGGCTCTGAAAGCGCTGGTTATAATCTTAACCTGACCAGTCTCTCGGTGGTAACGGGTGTTCCCGAACCGACTTCTTTAGCACTGACCGGGGCCGGGATGGGCCTGGCATTTTTGATTCGTTTTCGCCGGCGTTAAAATTGGGGAAGGGTTATAAAGCGAGCGCAACGGGAGCGCTCGCTTTTTTTATATATGGAACAAAAACATTTAATCGGGAAACTATTCCCAGTTTTCATTTTTGCCTTAACAGTTGGGTTTGCGGTGTTGCCGAATGTTGCGCCAGGCGCCGATTTTGATTCTGCAACGGCATGGAAAAATGTGCCGGCTATCCTATCGCGTATTACGTTGCCAACGTTCCCGGACCAGAAATTTCCGGTTACTAATTATGGCGCGGTAGGCGATGGTGTAACGGACTGCACCGCGGCGTTCCGAAACGCGATTGAAGCTTGCAGTGATGCCGGAGGCGGAGAAGTTGCCGTGTCAGGCGGAACCTACCTGACCGGCGCGATTCATCTTAAAAGCAATGTGAACCTGCACATTGAAAAAGATGCGACGATCCGTTTCACCACCAATCGGGAAGAGTATTTACCGGTGGTTTTAGTCCGTTATGAAGGCACAGAGATCATGAACTATTCGCCACTCATTTACGCTTTTGAACAGACCAACATCGCCATCACAGGAGAAGGAACACTGGATGGACAGGGCAGCGCGTGGCACCAATGGAAATCCAGCACCGACCCGCGATTACCGGTTGAAATGGGAAACCGGGGCGTGCCGCTGGCGCAGAGGATTTTTGGCGATGGTCATCGTTTGCGCCCGAACTTCGTTGTCCCCTTTCGTTGCCGCAATGTCCTTATCGAAGGAGTACATATTGTGAATTCTCCTATGTGGGTAATGAACCCGGTTTATTGCACCAATGTGACTGTCCAAAATGTGACCGTAGATACCAAAGGCCCAAACACGGACGGCTGCGACCCGGACTCATGCACCGGCGTGCTGATTAAAAACTGTGACTTCAGCGATGGAGACGATTGCATCGCCATCAAATCCGGTCGCGATCGCGATGGGCAAAAAGTCAACATTCCCTGTCAGGACATCGTGGTGGAAAATTGCCATTTCAAGGCCGGTCATGGAGGTATCGGAATAGGCAGTGAAACTTCCGGCGGTGTCCAAAATGTATTCGGCGAGAACTGCCATTTTGACAGTCCCGATTTGGAGATGGCCATCCGTTTAAAAACCAATCCGGCGCGCGGGGGTTATATAGAGAATGTCTATGTGCGAGACTGTGTGGTGAAGCTGGCCAAAGTCGGAATTGACATGACCTTGAGATACTCCAGCAGCGGCGCAATAGAAGGCAGTGCTGTCCCTATTATTCGTGACATTGATATTCGCGATACAACCTTTGAAGATTTGACCAAACAGCCTATTTATATTGAAGGCTGGTCTCCTTTGAACCAGATCACTGATGTTACGATAGCCAATTGCCGTTTCCTGCAAGCTACGGAAAACAGCTATGTGACCAATGCTGCGCGTATCCATTTATCCGACGATAGCGGATTGGAACAAAAGACGTTTTGAGTGCACTTTTTTCAACTTTATTTGCAAATGCAGCCGATTGTCAGAAAGCGAAATGAGGTGGTATAGTACAGCATACCAAAGCCGAAATGTTGGAAAAAAAATAATTATGCAAATTTCGCAGGCAGATCGCAGAGGTTTCACACTGATTGAACTGCTCGTTGTCATCGCCATTATCGCGATTTTGGCGGCCTTACTGATGCCCGTTTTGACAAGCGCCCGGGAGGCCGCCATGCGGGTTTCTTGTACAAACAATTGCAAGGAGGTAGGAATTGGGGCCATTACCTACGCCGGGGACAACGCCGATACGATGCCGATTTGTGACTTGCCTCAGGGGGATAATCCATGGGAAACGAGCCAGGCCTGCCGCGTCCAAGGCATTCCCAGTTCAACTATCACTCAGGGGCCTTATGGCTTGGGGATGCTATATTTTAATGATCTCGTTAAGAATCCGAAGGTCTTCTATTGTCCGAGTGTCCCGGATAACGACTTATATGCTTACGACACTTATACAGGGCCCGGTTATCCCTGGCCGTCCATTCCCCCCAGTTATACCAGGTTTAACACGGGCAACGCCTATGTGCGATGCGGTTTTGATTATTATCCGCAAAGCAAACAGACCCAAACTCTTTCAGACCAATATGGCACGTTTACCCTTCCGGCGCTGACTTATGCCAATAATACTGGTATTACCATGACCTTCAACCCTCCCAATACGGCGGCCAATACCGTTTCCCATGAGCCAAATCCCATAAAATATACTTCTCAATTGAATCCGGCCAAAGCCATGGCCGTTGATTCGTTAAAGACCTGGGCCCTGATTAATCATAAATATCGCAACAATCCTTATGGATTGGATGTTCTTTTTGGTGATGGCCATGCCAATTTTTGTGTGGTTGGTGCAAATGACAAACGAGGCTCTAATGCGCCATTTGATCCTGATTTGTGGGATCCTCTTGATCAAAACAGCCAGGGTCCCGGAGAGGATCTGGACGGTTTTCGAATCATCATGAATGGATATAAGCCTTAGTTCATTGATTTGACGATTTAAAGCATTTAGTGCAGTGACAGTGATTTAGCTAATAGCCGTAACTCTAACCTTAACCATCGTTCCATCATGAAAAATACCAATCGTTTCCGGATTCTAGTTGCTCTGCTAGGAGTGGTTACCCCCTTGTGGATTCAAGCGCAGATCCCACAAATTTTCACCGATAACTTCAGTAACGGGAGTACCACCAACCAAGTAAGCATTCCCGGAGGCACTACGAACGCTTCATCAACCAGCTATGATATCGCCTCGGTTAAAAACGGACTTTTGGATTCTTTTATTCAGCCCAATGACCTCCGCCTGACATTATCTACGACAACATCCTCGGGCTTTCTTGAGGCGCAGGCACTGTTCACAACCAATCCTTTCGAGTTGAATGCTTCCGGAGATTACATTGACATTGCGATTGTCTTCACAAATACAGCCGGAACCGTGCTGGAACCCACGGTTAGTTCGGCACTTTGGCTGGGCCTTTATAGTTCCGGAGATAACCCGGGAACAGAAACCAATGTTCCCGTTTCGGGAGATCAGCTTGGCAACGCAGGCTTGAATGTAAGTGCAACATTCTTTGCGGGTAATTGCCAGCCCTGGCAGGGATACGTCGCCCAAATCACTCCCGGCGGCGGCAACCTCGCCACCCGCCCGGCTCAACAAGTTAGCGGAAATAATTCGGTAAACCAGGAACTATTGGCTCCAGCCGGCATAACAGGGGACTATCAACATCCAAACGGCACGCAACTTCATAACGTTTCGGGCACCACAGCACCCGCAGTCGGTTCGCTCCTTACCAACGTAGCCTACACCATGGATATGAGAATTACCGTTGTCGGAAATGCCTTTTTAATAGTCAGTAACGCACTGTATCAGGGCAATAGCACCGCCGGCACATTGCTTTATTCCCAAATTGGGTGGGCGGATACGAGCAATTCGACGTTTATCGCCTCGAGCTTTGACGGCATGGCCGTCGGCATTCGCGCCTCCGGGAGCCCCAATACCGATCCGTTGATGGATATCTCGTCTATTTCGATTACGGGCGTAAGCACGCCGGTGACCGGTCCGCCGACCATTCTTACCCAGCCCTCACCGGTTGAGGTGGCTACCAATGGTTCGTGCGCGTTTTTCGTGACCGACGCCGGAGATCAAGTGACCTATCAATGGCATCGCAACAACACCAATCTTTTAAACAGTGGCAATATTTCAGGCGCAAACTCTGCCACACTTATCATTAATAATTGCACAACCACCGACCAGCTGTCCGGCAACAGTGGCTATTATTGCACCGTTTTCGGAGCGAACAATTATTTCACGAATACCGTTACCAACTCTTTGACCCTGATACCCGCCACCAACCTGGTTTGGACCGGGAGCGCGTCGGATGTGTGGGACGTAAATGACACTGCCAATGCCAATTGGGCGGATGCCAATAATCCCGCTAACAGCCAGGAGGTATTCAATTTCGGTGACCCTGTCCAATTCGATGATACGGGCGTCTCACCTGTCAGTCTGTCGGGAACCTTTATCAGCCCTTCCTCGGTAACAGTGGATACAGTTAGCACCAGTTATATCTTCGAAGGAGGCGGCAGCATTGCCGGGCCAGGTAACTTCATTTATGACGGCTCAGGGCGTCTCACCCTTAATGACGCTAACACCTATACTGGTGGCACGCTGATCAGCAATGTCAGCGCTTATGTTTTCCTTGAAAATTACCAGGCTTTTGGAACCGGCCCTCTGGTTTTAGGCGAAGCAGGCGGCCAAATGGAAGTGGATGTGGCTGGCGGCACAACTTCCGGTTTTCAAGGAAACACCGTTATTGCAAGCAACTTCACCATGCTGGTGGATGAGGATATAGCTTTTGGAGTCGTTTTCCTTGGCGATATATCCGGCAATACCAACCAGATCCTGACCTTCTCTCCCGGCCCAAATAACCAGGAAACCAATAGCAACTATCGCATTCGAACCTTTGGCAGCGCCACCGTGTGCAATGCCAGTCTGAATTTGAACGACCCTCTTCTCATTTTCGCTCCATCCCAGAGCAGTGGCACGCAAACCTATAATGGAGTCATCTCTGGTTCCGGTGCGTTGTATAATGACGGCAAAGGATTGGTCGTCCTTAATGGCCAAAACACTTATGCAGGTGGTACTGTTCCGGCTGAAGGCACCACAGGCCTGGGCGCCAGCTCGATAGGCAGCAGTCCGGTGACCTCTGGCCCCCTTGGCACTGGCCCGCTGAATTTGACGTCGGATTCCTCTTCCCTGACGGCCAGTGCCGTCATTTTGGCTTCAGCAAACAACATCATGGTTGCCAACCCGATTGAATACCCAAGCGGGACGAACAACTTTGAATTGGAAGTTGGCGGCAATAATAACATAACATTTAGCGGGCCGTTCACCCTCAATGGTAATGATGGCAAAACTTCCGCTTCTTTCCCCTCACGCATGTTGCAGGTGACAAATATCGGCCTCACTACTTTCTCGGGTGTGATTAGCGACGGCGGCCTTGGCGGCAACGACTACGGCCTCACCGTAAGCGGTAACGGCACCAACTTCGTTGGCCCTCTCATTCTCAGCGCTATTGAAACCTATTCCGGACCGACAACGAATGCGGGTGCCGTTCTCCTGGTTAATGGCCAGGTAGGGCCGGGAGAAGTCGTTGTAACTAATTCCGGCACGCTGGGTGGTATTGGCACGATTACCGGCCCGGTCCTTGTGAACTCCAATTCTACTTTGACAGCTGGCACTCAATTGACGGCGGGAGCCCAGGGCATTGGTAACTTGACAATAAGTAATTCGCTGACGTTCCTGAACGGTGCAAGGGATCTCGCCGAGGTCAGTGCAACGGCCAATACGAACGACGTCGTGAACGTGTCAGGCGCAATCACTTATGCGGGCACGTTGATCGCCTCCAACATCTCTGGAACACTCTCGGCGGGTAACTCGTTCCAGATTTTCAACGTGAAAGGCGCCATAACGGGCAACTTTAGCACCATTACTGGCACACCAGGGACAGGTCTGGGTTGGTCCTTTGATCCCACGACCGGCATTTTGAGCGTCATTCCTACAGGGCCGCCACTATTCACCGTTCCACCGAAGATCCAGACCATCACCTTGTCCGGCAATAATGTGGTCTTGAGCGGGACTAATGCCCAATCCGGCGCCATTTATTATCTGCTGACAAGCACGAACCTGTTGCTGCCGCTGAAGCAATGGACGCCGATTTCGACGAACATCGCCTCGGGCGCAAACGCCTTTACGTTCACTGCCACCAATGCAATAACCGCGCATGATGCGCAGCAGTTCTATATCTTTAGCAGTACAAACAACTGACGCTAAATCAATCAATGCGAGAGGGGCAGCGCTTCAAGGCGTTGCCCCTCTTCACTATTTAACATCACGGACAGCCTGCCCACCGGTAGTCCAGGCCCACGAAAAAATGCTCTAAAAACCTCTGCGCTTTTCAAAAAAGTTTGAAAACATTGATGCTATCCTTCATCGTTTGACCGATGCCAAAAAATCAAAAACGGGTTCTGGTTGCGCTCGGCTGGTATGATTACCGGCTGCACCGCGGAATCGAAAAGTTTGCCCAGGAACATAACTGGCATTTATCCGCCAATCTAACCCGCGAGAAAGTTATACCCTGGGGCTGGGAAGGCGACGGTATCCTGGCCTGGCTCGGTGCGGGCGACGATTTGGCCGAATTTGTCGTGGATGCCAAAAAACCGACGGTGGATTTCAGCTTCCGTCGCAAGCATTTGAAGTTCGCCCGCGTTTTGGAAGACCACGCCCACGCCGCCCAGCTCGTAGCCGAACATTTTCTTTCGCGCG
>Ga0206856_10113_pt1 | contig 28022 bp, 27 predicted proteins | sample Alteio_BWOrgCont_48_FD_152630 | JGI IMG/M metagenome (GOLD analysis project Ga0206856, IMG submission 152630) | Enriched cells from forest soil in Barre Woods Harvard Forest LTER site, Petersham, Massachusetts, United States -... | ecosystem: Environmental > Terrestrial > Soil > Temperate forest >...
GAGAAACAGAAAATCATTATCCATGTTGCCCGCCATCCCCAGTGCAGAAAATCATCATTAAAAACCGTCCGACTGGCAAAACATTGGCATTAATTTCCATTTCTTTATTTAATTTTTACCCATATTATATACGTAAGATAAATTAAGGTGTCATTGCTCAGGTTTTTTTGCTGCAGACATTTCAACCAGCGCCACGCGAAAGCCGAGGATGTTGCCTACAAAACCAGGATCGTAGTCGCGATAAGCGGAACGGCAATACGCCTCCGTATAATACCAACTGCCGCCGCGCAGGACGTGGGCCTTGCCCGTGGGCGGCCCCGCCCAATCCGTTACATTGCCGCCCGGATATTTCCCATACCAGTCGAGACACCATTGATAGACGTTGCCAGTCATGTCATAAAGTCCCCAGACATTGGGACGCTTGGCCGCCACCGGATGAGTCGTGCCGTTGCTGTTGTCGCCATACCAGGCCATCTCCGCCGGGTCACCCGCATATGGCTCGGAAGTGCCCGCGCGGCAAGCGTACTCCCATTGTGCTTCCGTCGGTAACGTGAACATATAATCGGCTGGCAAACGTCCGGCGGCCCGTTCGCGATCAGTTAGCTTTTGGCAGAAAGCCATGGCGTCGGCCCACGAAACACTTTCGACCGGGGCATTTTTGCCCGCAGCTTTAAAATCGCTGGGGTTGGCGCCTATCAGGGCTTCGTACTGGCCCTGGGTCACATCCGTCGCGCCGAGAAAAAAGTCTTTAGTCAAGGTCACGCGCGTTTGCGGGCCTTCATCCTCACCGCGGTCTGGTTCATCGGCGGAACTGCCCATTAGAAAAGTGCCGGCAAGAATATGAACAAATTGCAGGCCCGAATCATCGGCGAGGTAGGTGAGCAGGCCAGCGAGTTCTGTTGGAACGGGTGAGGGAGTTTGATCACTATTCCGAGCAGAGACAGGAACAGGCGGCGGAGGTGGTGCAACCATGCGAGGAGAACTTGACGCGAGCTCTGGCCTTGGCGACATCGCGCAGCCGGCCAAAAATAAAATTAAAAACAAACTGAAGATAAACCGTTTCACTCGCCGTAGCCTAGTAGCGCGCCCAAGGCCCACAAGTGGATTATCGTTGGTGGAACAACGAACGCAGCCCACTCAGTCAGCTTTCCTCCGGCATGACCTGCGACTCAGCCGCCACTTTCGCGTCCTGCGGGGCGTGGACTTGGCCTGGTTCTTTCAGACAGCCACTGGCTTTGGCCAGCCAATAATAAACCGTACTCAGCGCGAACTGGCGACCGGTGCGTGCCGCCAACCACTGCCGCGCCTCTTCAGCGTGCGGCCAGCGACCTTGGGCAAGCCCTTCCGCCAATTCCGCCTGCACCATCGCGTTGACCGTGGTGGGCCGGCCCGGACTGAAGTTGCGCTGCAATAAAGCGGCCACCCCACCCGCTTGAAAAACCGTTATATAATTGAACACACTCGCCCGGCACACACCCGTAACCTGCGCGATTTCCGCCGCATTCATTTCTCGTTGGGCCACCAAAAGCAAAACCTGCAAGCGATTCCGAGCCCAGATCGGTAGTTTTTCTTGCCCGGCGGCCTCCAACTGCTCAACCGCCATTGGCTGCAATTTCGGCAAGGTTCGCATATCTTAAGGTTACGTGTCTTATGAATTGGGTAAAGTCTAAACATTTATCGGTAGCGCCATAATTTGGCTCTAAATATATAATTCCGAACCCCGATAAGCAGTAGATAAAGGCCTGCTCATTAGGCTTGGACGGGCAATTTCTCCATATATTTGTTTTACATATTCAAGCTTGCTCAAATTGTGAATTCTGAGAGACTTGCCACTCGAACCCGCCCTGGGTTCGCTCAACTTACTATCCCTACGATAACTCATACCATGAAGAAAACTGCTCTCACCCTCCTTGGCGTACTTGCCCTGTCTTCTGCCGCTTTTGCGCAAACGACCGGCACCACACCTGCGGCTGCGCCTGCCATGATTACCGGCAATGTAAAGCCTGCGACGATCGTTGTGGTCGACGTTGGTTATGTATTTGACAATTATGTGCTTGCGAAAGCATACAATGTGCAATTTACCAACGATTTCCAGAGCGCGAACCAGAACTTTTCTGTATTGTACACTAAGCTCCAGTCCCTCTACAACGAAGCCGTTGATTTGAACAACAAAGCCAGCGCCACCGGCCTCAGCGCCACCGATAAGGACTCGCTGACCAAGCAGCTGGACGCCAAAAAGGCTGAGTTCCAAGCCCAACAGGCCGCCCTTAGCAGCTACAAAACGGACAAGGAAAAGAGCCTTTCCGACACCCGGGTTCAGATCATGCAGGGTTTGATGGCCAAGATCGTGGAAGAAGTCCGGGAAGTAGCTAAGAAGCACAACGCCAGCTTTGCCCTCAACTCCAATGGCATCAACAGCGTGCTGTATGCCAGCGCGGACTATGACGCCACCGCTGAAGTCCTGAAGGACCTCAATGCTGCGGTCACCATCACCCCGGCCCCAACCCCGGCGGCGGACACCTCGGCCAAGCCGGCCTCGACCTCTGCGGCCGCCAAACCGGCGTCCACTTCGACCAAGTAATTTAACCGGGTCTTTCGACCTCAAAACGGCTCAAGGTTTTTCCTTGAGCCGTTTTTTTGTCTGCATTTTCTAAAATATATTTAGATTTTAGGTTATTTACTTTCACTTTACGAAAATTAACTTCCCGCCATTTGAAAACGGAGCCGTAAATAGGTTAGAATAATAATTATGAAAATAAACCTCTCCATTCATCGTTTGTTGGCCACCTCGTTACTCGCAGGCAGCCTGTTATTAAACTCGGGCTGCTGGCTGTTTGTCGCCGCAGCTGCGGGTGGCGCCGCGGCCGCCGGGGTGGCTTATGCCGACGGTGTCCTCAAGGCCACCCTAAGCAACAACTACGGTGCAGTCATAATCGCCACCGAAAAGGCCATTGACCAACTTCAGTTCGCCAAGCCCGCAGAGCAAAGGGATGCCATGTCAGATACGCTTACCACCCAGAATGCCAAAGGCGACCGGGTGCAGATTACTCTGACCAAGATCGACGAAAACACCATCAAGGTGGAAATTCGCATCGGCACCTTCGGTGACGAGGCGCTTTCGATGACGGTGCTCGACAAGATTAAAGCGAACTTGTGAGCGGTCGCTTCGTTAAAATTAAAAGGCCCGCCGGGTGAACCAGCGGGCCTTAAATGGGTGCAGGGGCTGGATTTGAACCAGCGATCCGGCGGCCGCCGGATTATGAGCCTGGCGGCTTAAGTCCAGTAATTGAATAAAATCCACTGCCACGGCCCTGTCGCTTGAGTTTCTTCTCCAGCTTTAAGGCGTCCGAGCGGGAGAGAAATTCACTACACCAAATTAATTTCCAAGGCCGATACCTGGCCGTCCAAGTGGATTGTCCTGCATTATGTTGCTCAAGTCTCTGATGTGGATTTTCAGAGAAACCAACATAGCGACGGCCATGAGGATTCTCGATCACGTAAACCTGATAGAGCGGCTGGTCCATCTACAAAAAGGCCCGCTGGCTAGACCAGCGGGCCTTAAATAGGTGCAGGGGCTGGATTTGAACCAGCGACCTTCAGGTTATGAGCCTGACGAGCTACCAGACTGCTCCACCCTGCAATAAAGTGGGAAAGGGTTAACATTGCCCGAGTCAATCGGCACTGTCAAGGAGCGATGCGCCAAGTCGACAAACAAATCAGCATTCAGCACTCCGCATTCAGCATTTCATCAGTACGCCGTCTTCGGCGGGCGCAGGACCTGGCCGATGGTGCGAATGACAATCTGGATGTCCAGCCCGAGGGTCCAATTGTTGATATAATCCAGGTCGTAGCGCACGCGTTTGCGCAGGACTTCCACATCGGTGATTTCGCCGCGATAGCCCAGTGATTGGGCCAAACCCGTCACCCCTGGTTTGGCAAAATGACGCATCGGGTAGACATCCACATACTCGTGGAATAACGCGTCATGTTCGGGCAAATGCGGGCGCGGGCCGACACAGCTCATGTCACCGCGCAGCACGTTGATGAACTGCGGAAATTCATCGAGGCTGGTTTTGCGCAGCCACTGGCCAAAGGGGAAAATCCGCGCATCGCCCTTGGTGGCCTGTTTCGCCTCGGTAATAGTCTGCCCCGAAGCCAGGTGCATGGTGCGGAATTTCAGCAAGACAAACTCGGCCCGGTTATAGCCACGGCGGCGCTGACGGAAAAACACCGGCCCCGGCGATTGCAGTCGATGCCCCACCCACACTACGGGAATCAAAATTGGCAAAAACAAGAAGACCACGGGAATGGCAATGGCGAGATCAAACACCCGCTTGTAAATGCGATTGAGCAAATTTTCCAGCGGCTCCTCGCGCAACATGAAGAACATGTGGCCGGACTCCGTGACCGGAATCAACGGCTGCGGAAAAATGCCCGCCCAGGGATTGTAAATCAAGAGCCGACAGCCCTCGGTATCGCACACGTTGGCCACGCGGCGTACCAATTCAGGCGATTCGCGCGTGCCGAGCAAGATGACCTGATGAATGCCCTTGTCGCGTAGGACGGTTTCCAGATCATTGACGGAACCGAGCACGGGCCAGGGCGTCTGCCCCTCGCCGCCACCGTGCCAGGTCAACTGCCCGGACACTTCGTAGCCGACGGAAGTGGTGGACTCAATCCAGTCGCGCACGCGTAGCGCCGATTCCACGCTGCCGACGATAAGGCACGAACGCAGGTTACTGCCCGTGAACATCACTTGCGACAGATAGGCCGGCGCCAGCAAATTGAGCAGCAACAACATCACCCACGCGACGCCGATGTACGTGCCCATCATCACGCGGCTGATGTCCTTGTCCTGGGTGGCAAACACCAACCCAAACATGATGGCGGCCAGCACCAGGGTTTGGCGGGTCGTCAACCCCCAGGCCCATTCCATCCGCTGGTTGGGGCTGCTGTGTTCGCGGTACAAATTCAGGCAAACCAACCCCGCCACCGCCGCCGCCCCCATGTAGGCGGGCAAAAAGGCCAGCACGCCAAAATTGACATTCTTAAACAACAAGGTCCACACCCCGGTCACCACCAGAAACAACAACGGCAAGGCCACAACGACCATTAAGCCAAGCAGGCGAAAGAGGCCTCGAGTACGGTGATGAATCATGCCAGTCGGGACTGAGCAGGGCCCGGTGGCTATTAGATAGACCGATGGCCGACGGCGGCGCAATGCCGAAACGATTGCCTGATCATCAAACATGCATGTCTCGAACCCGTTTTTCGGCATCAACTGCGGATTACTCATTTGCAAACCATGCGTCGGCGCAATGCGGAAACGCCAAAAATATTTGCGTTGCGCTACGTCAGATTTGAAATGTATTGGGTACGATCTTTCAAATTTTAAATGGAAACCGGAATTAAATGAGCATGGTGTATGCATTTTTGTGGCTGGTCGCCACGCCATGTTTTTATTTGGGAACAGGAATCCTGGCGGCCAGTTTTTGGCCGCATGAAAAAGTGGAGAAATCGGCGATCCCGCTACTGGGCGTGGTATTTTGGGGCTGGGTGGGATTGATCCAGATCATGACCGGGGTACCCCGCGGATGGCTTTACTTCGCAATCATGATGGCGGCGGTGGCCGGCGGCCTTTTCCGGTGGAAGACAGTGGCAAAGACGTGGCGGGACTGGGGCGAGTGCGTGAGGCCGTCATTGGTCATTTATCTCTTGGGCGTGGTGACCCTGGCCGTCTCTGCCTACCCGGGTTTATGGCTCATGGGGGGGGATTGGTGGGTTCATTACAGCATGACACTCGCCGCAGACAACGGGCAATTTGGCGTCGCGCAACTGACTCGCTGCCCGTTTTTTGCCGTGGCTTGCCTGCCCTTGTTGGACGCCGGAGGCGGTTCCTGGAATCGGGGGCTGGCCGTGTATCAATTTTTTAATGCCGCGGCTGCCGCGGCCGCGTGGTTACCCATTGTGATGCCGATCCTTAAAACCGAACCGGTCGGAAGGCGGGTGCGGTTGGCGGCATTGCTGGCCCTGGGTTGTTCGCCCATGTTTACGATCGTGCTGCAGAATCTGTGGCCAAAGTTTTTGGCCGGTGGCTGCCTGTGGCTGGCGTTGACGCGGGCGGGAAAGTTTGCCACCCAGGGGCGCCTCGCCGAAATGCGCGCGGCCGGTTGGTGGTTTGCCTGTGCCGTGCTAGCGCACGAAGCAAGCGTCATCTATGCTCCGATGCTGGTCTTGGCGGCTTGGGTAGGGTCGAGCGCCAGCGGTAAACTTGCTCGCTTCGCGGGACTGGCTTGGGCGGGTCTCCTCGTTGCCCTCCTGGTGGGCTGGTGGGAAGTATGGACCGTGTGGCACTTTGGCTGGGGCGCGCGCGTCCACGCCAATCCCGCCGTCGAATTCGCCACTGCCCAACCACTCTGGGAAAAATTTGGCGCGAATCTTATCGCGATATTTGTCAGCATTCTCTCCCTCGACCTGGCCTCGACCTGGGCCCGGACCAATTTGGGTTTTATGGAGAAAAATTATTACACGGTGGTGGCACTCGTCTCCTGGATGGGCGCAACATTTTTGGGCATCGCCCTGCCCTGGCTGCTATTTTTACGAAAGACCACCATCCGTTTGACCACCGCATTGATGGACAGTTCCCGCCATCAGGCACTGCTGGCCGGGGCCGTGCTCGCCATCGCGGCCCAGGCCTTCCTGGTGCCACTTCCACAACGTTATGGTGCTCTACAAAGCAGCCTCGTACCACTGGTGATGTGGGGGACGGGGATCGTGGTGAGCCGACTCGGCACCGCAGACGCGCCCGGGGTCAGCCGCGTACTCAGATGGTGGATAATCGTTGGCTGGCTGCCTTATGTGGCGGTGGGAACAGTGATTGGAATCATCCTGGCATTTCCGCAACATTTCGGCAACCGGGCGGAACAACTTCGACTACAGGATGGGGACTTGATCGCCATTTACACGGAGAAATTCGTCCCCTTGGGGATGATGCCCATGATTTTGTTCCTCGGATTTTTGGCGGCCATTGCGATTGGATGGAACATGTTTCGTATCGCCGGGAAACTCAGCCCCAATGGCAGCACGAGATGAGATTGACCTCCGGATTAACACATTTTGTGATGAATCAACTTGATTCCCCCGGCTGACTTTTAAAATGACCAAGCAGCTTTTGGAGCGGCAGTTTTTTGTTATTTTGGCAGTATGAGCCGATTTATATATGATATGTTATTGATAATTAGTGATTAACGAATTTTTCATTTTTTATTGAAATATTTGTAGAGTGGCGTATAGTAAGGGGCATGAAAGCGGCGCTCAAACCCCAGCCCCGGCGTCCGGCGCGCTCGAGCCGTCCCGGAGTTCAGCCCCCTTCGGCAGTGGGCGAACCGCTTTCCCCGATTGAACGTGAAGTGGTCAGCCTCGCCATGCGAGCCGGGCAAATTCTGGGCCTGCCGAAATCCGTCGGCGCGATTTACGGTCTGCTCTACCTGTCGCCGCGACCACTGACCATGGAGGAGATCATGGGGCGTTTGCGCATCAGCCTGGGTTCGGCGAGCCAGGGCCTGCGGCAATTGCGTTCGTTCAAAGCCGTGCGGCCTGTCTATACGCCCGGCGCACGCCGCGACCATTTTGAGGCCGAGGACCAGTTCCGCAAACTCATCGGCAGTTTTCTCGACGATGAAGTCGGCACCGAGCTGGACTCCGCCAGCGAACGGTTGGCGAACCTGACGAAATTGGTTGATCGCGCTCCGGCAAGCGAGCGAGACTGGTTGCGGCAGCGCGTGGAAAAGCTCGAAAACGTCAACGCCAACGCCCGCCGGTTGCTCACGCTGGTGGCGCGCTTCCTCGCCTAACCACCCCACCCCATGGCCGCGCCCAAACAAGAAGTATCGACGCTCTGGCCCGCGGAGACGCTCTGGTATTGCATCAAGACGCAGCCCAAGCGCGAAAACATTGCTTATGGACAATTGATAACCCTCCCGGACGTCGAAGCGTTTTTCCCGCGCGTGCGCTACAAGCGGGCACTGGCGCGCGGGCCGAAGATGGTGGTCGAGGCCTTGTTCCCCGGTTATCTGTTCGCAAAATTTTCGCCCGCCCGCCGCATCCGCGCCGTGCGCTATGCCAAAGGCGTTTCTTATATTGTCCGCAAGGGCACCGAAATCGCGCCGGTGTCGGAGAAAATTTTAGACGCCCTGCGCAGCCTGGCCGCCACGCAAGTCCTCGAACTGCCACCCGAGCCGTGGAAACTGGGCGAGGAAGTGCGCGTGATTTCCGGAATTTTCCGCGGTGCCACGGGGAAAGTCGCTGGCCTGGTGCCCGCGCGCGAACGCGTGCAGGTGCTGCTCGAATTATTGGGGCAGGAACGGCGCATCGACCTGCCGCTCGACAACCTGGAACTGCGCCATTCCCATCCGCTGCAAGCGTCGCAACCATGAAACATGTTTTGATGATTTTTGATTTTTCCAACCGCCCGCCCTTCATCGGCGCGCGCGACCCCATTTTCCCGCCTCCGGCGCGCATTCCGCGCCCCGGTGCCGCGGGTTAAGCACTCCGATGACCCCAGTCAGGGTCCGACCGTTTAACCCAGGCTTGTCCGGAATTTTTCGGACACCGGCCAAGGGCGGCAGCTTGCCCGGAATTTTCACGCCATGAACGACTCCACCCTCCCAGACATTCTCATCAGCCCGCGTGGGATGACGAACTTCGGCGAATGGCGCGAATTATGGGCCGCACGCGACTTGTGGTGGTTCCTCGTCCGCCGCGATTTGAAGACGCGCTACTCGCAATCCGTCCTCGGCCTCGGTTGGGCGGTCTTGCAGCCATTGTTCACCACTTTTATCTTCACCCTGATTTTCGGCAAACTCGCCGGACTGGCCTCCGACGGCGTGCCCTATAACGTCTGGTCGCTGACGGCCGTGGTGGTGTGGACGTATTTCCAAAGCGCAGTCAACGAAGCGGGCAACTGCCTCGCGGCAAACATCGGCGTGATTACCAAGGTCTATTTCCCGCGGTTGATTCTGCCCATGGCTGCGGTCGCGGGGAAAATTTTCGACTTGATGATCATGATGGCGTTGCTCGGACTGTCGCTGCTGTTCAACCACGGCCAATTGCTCCTGGCGGGCTGCCATTTGCAAATCTCCACGCTCTGGGTGGTGCCGCTGGGGCTGGCGATTACGACCGTCGCGGCGCAGGCTGCCGGCTTGTGGCTCGCGGCGCTTTCCGTGCAATACCGTGACGTGCGCGTGGCCCAGGGCTTCATGCTGCAACTGCTCATGTACGCCACGCCGGTGATTTACTCCTCGAGCAAAATTTACGCCATGCACCTGCACGTCGTGCCCGAGTCCTGGCGCAGCATCGGTGTCATCAATTCAGTGGCCAACGCGATTGAGTCGCTGCCCTGGCACGAAATTTATTTCCTCAATCCCCTCGCAGGCGTGATCGAGGCCATGCGCGCGAGCCTGTTTGGGCAGAACCCGGTGTCGTATGCGCATCTGGCGCTAGGCGGGGTGGTGGCGCTGGTGGGCTGGGTCGGGGGCATCTGGTGTTTCCGCCGCGCGGAAAATCTGGTGGCGGATGTGTCGTAAAATTTTCCTGAAAGATTTTATCCACGAATAGACACGAATGTTTTAGGAAATGAAGCCAAGAAATTCTTTATTCGTGTCGATTAGTGGATAACTCTGCTCCTTTTATGGCCACGCCCATCATCAAGGTCGAAAACATCTCCAAGCTCTACCGGCTCGGGAAAAAGGACGAACGTTCGCCGACCCTCATCCAGGCCGTCACGCGCTTCGCCAGCTCCCCCCTGCACAATTTCCGCCAACTCCGCAGCCTCACAAATTTTGACGACGCCGCGAACGCCACCGACATCCTCTGGGCGCTGCGCGATGTTTCGTTCGAGGTCGCGCAAGGCGAAGTCGTCGGCCTCATCGGGCACAATGGCGCGGGCAAGAGCACGCTACTCAAAATCCTCTCGCGCATCATGCCGCCGACAAAGGGGCAGGCGAAAATCCACGGCCGCCTGGCCAGCCTGCTCGAGGTCGGCACCGGCTTCCACCCCGAGCTGTCCGGGCGCGACAACATTTTCCTCAACGGCGCAATTTTGGGCATGACGCGCAAGGAAATCGCGCGGAAATTTGACGAGATCGTCGCCTTTTCAGAAATCGAAAAATTCATCGACACGCCGGTGAAGCGCTATTCGAGCGGGATGTACGTGCGCCTGGCCTTTGCCGTCGCCGCCCACCTGGAACCGGAGATTTTGATTATTGATGAAGTGTTGGCGGTCGGAGATGCCGCTTTCCAGAAAAAATGCCTGGGAAAAATCAAAGATGTCGCGGGCGCTGGCCGAACTGTTTTATTTGTTAGCCATAATATGAGTGCAGTCTCAGCACTGTGCACGAAAGCGATTTTGATGAAGCATGGCCAAACTCCCGGCCCGATTGAAGTAGAGAAGGCGGTTGCAGACTATTTAGCTGTTGATCTCTCTCTTAGTCGGGATGTCTCCTGGGAAGGGGTCGCCGGCGATGATTCGATAAAAATGACCAGATTTTCGATCGCCCCAAAAGATGGCTCCAGGATTCTGCGCACTGATCATGAATTGAACATAGAATATTGCTTTCAGGTTTATGAAAACGTCGAACACGTCGTGCTCGGCTTTGAATTGGCCAACCTCAGTGGAAACCTGCTCGCCTTCTGCGCCCAATATGATGATCCTTCCCTGAAAATACCCACATCCTTTAAACCAGGGGTGTATCGTTTTAAAGCGACCATCCCAGCCAATACGCTGGCCCAAGGAACCTACAAAATAACGCCCGACATTGGCATTCACAATCGAAAGCGCATCGTGGGCGAACCGATTTTTGTGCGATTTTCATTAGTTAACACCCATGGGCTGGGACTCAAATTTTTAGCCGGAAGCAGATTGGAAAACATTTTTCGCCCGACATGGAAGTGGGATCAGCTATAATTTTGAAAATTCCTCCAAGTTAAACGGACGAGACGGAGGCCGTCCCTCCATATTTCATTAACGCCATGCACCTACTTGCCCATCGCGGATATTGGGAAAAGCCCAAGGAAAAAAACACCCCGGCGGCGTTGCGCCGGGCGCTAACCGAGGGCTTCGGCATCGAGACAGACCTGCGCGACTTTGGCGGAAACCTGGTCGTCGCCCACGACCCCGCCGGGCCAAACGCGCAACCGGTGGAGGAACTGTTCGCCGACTACGCGCACCGCAAATGCACAGCGCCGCTGGCCCTGAACATCAAGGCCGACGGCCTGCGCGGCCTGCTAAATACGTTGTTGCCCCGGCACCGCATTAAAAACTATTTTTGCTTCGACATGTCCGCCCCGGAAACACTCTGTTACGCGCGCGAGGGCCTGCGGTTTTTCACCCGCGAGAGCGAGATCGAAACCGCGCCGGTGCTGTATGCCGAGGCCGCGGGCGTGTGGCTCGACATGTTCAAGGGCGACTGGGTGACGCCGAAGGTGATTGAGCAACACCTGGCGGCGGGCAAGGAAGTGGCGCTGGTGTCGCCCGAATTGCACAAGCGGCCGCACGTGCCCTTCTGGAATATGCTCCGCGCGGCGGGTTTCGGGAAAAATTCGTCCGTGCATTTGTGCACGGACTTTCCGCAAACCGCCCGGAAATTCTTTTCATGACTAAAATCCGCGCCATCATTTTTGACATGGACGGGGTGCTCATCGACGCCAAGGACTGGCACTATGAGGCGCTGAACCGGGCCCTGAACCTGTTCGGCTTCAACATCAGCCGGTACGACCACCTCGTCACCTTCGACGGGCTGCCGACGCGCAAGAAGCTGGAGATGCTGTCGCGCGAGCAAAGCCTGCCGCCGGAATTGCACGGCTTCATCAACGACCTGAAGCAGTCGTACACGCTGGAAGCGGTGCACGCGAAGTGCAAGCCGCGCTTCCAGCACGAATACGCGTTGTCGCGCTTGAAGGCGGACGGATATAAACTGGCGGTGGCGTCGAACTCCGTGCGCCAGAGCGTGGAACTGATGATGGAAAAGAGCCAGTTGCGCGCGTATCTGGATGCGATTGTGAGCAACCAGGACGTGGTGAAGCCGAAGCCCGCGCCGGATATTTATTTGAAAACCGCCGCGAGCATGGGCGTGAAACCCGCCGAATGCCTGGTGCTGGAGGACAACCCCAACGGTATCGCGTCCGCGAAGGCGGCGGGTTGCCAATTAATGGTGGTGCACGATGTGACGGATGTGACGTACGATAAGATTGTGGCGGAACTCAACCCGGGCCACGCCCAGCGCAAATCATGAATATCTTACTCCTCATGGCCGGGCCGAGCGACAAGTATCGCGAAGCGGGCCACGCCTACCCAAAAAACCTGGTGGAAGTAGCGGGCCACCCGGTCATCCAGCACGTACTGGAAAACGTCGCGCCGCTGATTGGCGCCAAAGACAAGCTGATTCTCGTGCTGAACCGGGAGGAAGTGCAGCGGTTCCATACCGATTCGGTGGCGCGGCTGCTGGCGCCAGGAGTGAAAATTTGCGAAGCGCCGGGCAAAACGGCCGGCGCGGCGTGCTCAGCGTTGCTCGCGATAGACAAGATTAACGACGACGAGCCGTTGATCGTCGCGAACGGCGACCAAATTATTTTGGGCAACCTGCCGGCGGCGATTGCGGATTTTAACAAGCGCAAACTCGACGGCGGCATTATCGTGTTTGACGACGTGCACCCGCGCTGGTCGTTTGTGAAATGCAATGCCGAGGGGCTGGTGGTGGAGACGGCGGAGAAGCGGCCCATCAGCCGACTGGCCACTGCTGGGTTTTATTATTTCAAACGCGGGAAGGATTTTGTGCGCGCGGCGGAACAGATGATTCTCAAGGACTCGCACGTGGACGGCGCGTTTTTCGTCTGCCCGGCGTATAACGAGCTGCTGCTGGAAAACGCGCGCGTGGGGATTTTCACGATTCCGCGGGAAAATTATTTTTCGATGGCCACGCCGCCCGGCGCGCAGGCGTACGCCGAGCATTTAAAGAAGAAGGTCAAGTAATGCGCACGGCGCGAATCGAGGAGATGACGAAGGGCTGGTTTGTTGGCGATTTCACGCCAACGCTGCACGCGACGCGGGAGGTCGAAGTCGCAGTGAAACACTATCGCGCGGGCGACGCCGAGGCGGCGCATTACCACAAAATCGCGCGGGAGTTTACGGTGATTGTCTCGGGCACAGTGCGCATGAGCGGGCGCGAATTTCACGCGGGGGAAATCATCGTCATCGAACCCGGCGAAGCGACGGACTTCCAGGCGGTGACCGATGCTGTCACCACGGTGGTAAAAATTCCCGGCGCGCCAAACGACAAGTATCTGGTTTAATTCATGCTCAACATTGTCATCCCCATGGCGGGGCGTGGGTCACGGTTTGCAGATGCGGGTTTTAAAGATCCCAAGCCGTTGATCAAATTTGGCGGAAAACCGATGATCCAGTGGGTGATTGACAACATCCGCCCCACCCGCCCGCATCGGTTTATTTTTCTGTGCCTCGCGGAACATTTGGCGCGCTACCCGCGCATTAAACAGGAAATGGAGCTGCTGTGCCCTGGTTGTGTGATTATTTCCATCGACCAGGTGACCGAAGGCGCGGCGTGTACGGTGCTGTTGGCGCGCAAATTTATCGACAACGCCGACCCGCTGATGATTGCCAACAGCGACCAGTTCGTGGAACTGAAGATCGACGATTACCTGCAAACGCTCGACGACCAAAACGCGGCGGGGTTGGTCATGACCTTCTGGGCCGACCACCCGAAATGGTCCTATTGCCGCATGCGTGCGGACGGCACTGTTTCCGAAGTTATTGAAAAGAAGGTCATCAGCAACGAGGCGACGGTGGGTATTTATAATTTTGCGCACGGGCATGACTATGTGGCCGCCGCCGATGCAATGATTGCGCGCGATCTGCGTGTGAATGGGGAATTTTATGTTGCCCCGACGTATAATTTGTTGATCGAAAAAGGCGCGCGGATTGTCACTTCGAGAATCGGCAAAGGCGCGGAGGGCATGCACGGACTGGGCACACCGGAAGATTTGCAGCAGTTTATGGAAAAGCAGGGTTTGGTATTTGGTTAAGATATTTACTGCATGAGCGAGCCGGAAATTTCGTTTTGTGTGCCCGTGTTCAATGCCACGGGCACCATCGAGCGCTGCCTGCGCGCGGTGCTGGCCCAGGCCGTGCCCTCGCGAGAAATTGTGGTGGTGGATAATTGCTCGACGGACGACACGGCCGCCAAGGCGCGGGAGATTTTGCGCGGAGTTCCTGATGCCCGCGTGGTGGTGAATGAGAAAAATATCGGGCGCATCGAGAATTGGAACAAGTGCCTCGAACTGGCGACGGGAAAGTACATCAAATTTGCCCTGGCCAACGATGTTTTACTACCCGGCAGTGCGGAAATGTTGCTGGCGGAAGCGCGCCGGCACCCGGAAGCGGAGATGATTTGCTCCTGGCCAAAATTTGTAACAGAAATACCCGCCACGCTGGAGGCCGTGCCGGCGAATCCTGCCATCGAGATTTTCCGCCCGGTGGAAATGCTGCACCATCTTTGTTCAGTCGTCTACAATGACACCGGCAGCCTGAACGGCATTTTGATGAAAGGCGAAACCGTCCGGCGCGCGGGCCTGCGCTACCGGCCGGATTTGCCCTTTTACGCGGATTTGTACCACGCCATCGAGTTATCCGATTACGGACCGGTGGTCTATGTAAAGGCGTACTCGCATTTGTTTGACCAAAGCAACAAAGGCCGGTTCACCTTCAGCGGGCTAAAGATGCTCCCCTATTATTCTGAGGTGCGCGCTTGTGCCGCGCTGATTGCGCGACTGCAGGCCAAGCACGGCGCAACCGACTGGCAGGGCTTCGGCTTTCTTTTTTATCATTATGTCAACCATCAGACCCATTTTGGCGAGGCCAGCCCGCCGGGTTTTCAGGAGACTTTTAAATTATTCAAGAACACCGGCCCCTATTGTCGCCTGGCGATTAAACACCGGCTGGGTTGGAGTTTGCGGCATTTCTTCAAATCTTCAAAAGAATAATTTATGCGCATTCTTTTTATCACCACAATGACTGGCTGGGCCTGGGGCGGCAGCGAAGAATTATGGAGCCAGGTGGCTGTGCGCCTGGCCGGAGCGGGACACACAGTGTTCGCGTACAGCGCCCGCCAACCGCCGTATTCCCCCAAGTTTACGTCTTTGGCGGAGCATGGCATAACGCTACGCCACGCGCCCGCGCCCCAATTGATAAAAAGCTTGGTAATGCTCCGCCTCTTCGGGCAAAAAACGAATGCCAAGGAGGAGGCGTGGGTTATTGATCAAAAACCAGACCTGGTGGTTATTTCCCAAGGGGGTAATAGTGATGGGATTGTCTGGATGGAGTTTTGCCGCAAGGCCGGCTACCCATATTGCAGCATTTCGCAATGTAATAACGATTTCTGGTGGGTGGAAGATGCCACGGCCGTGGAACTGGCGGCCAGATATCGCGAGGCGCGCGGGGTGTATTGTGTCTCGCGGCACAATCTGCGGATGCTGGAATGGCAAATTGGCGAAACACTGCCGAACGCGAAAGTGGTGTGGAACCCCAACAAAGTATCGGCGAGCGACCTATTGCCCTGGCCGGCGGAAACCGGGAAAACGCGGCTGGCCTCGGTCGCCCGGCTCGATCCCCCCGCCAAGGGTCAGGATATGTTATTCCAGATTTTGGCCCTGCCGGCGTGGCGCGCGCGGCCGATGGAATTGAATTTATACGGCGCGGGGCCCTACGAAAAAACTATGCGCAAGATGGTGGAGCGCCTGGAACTAAAGAATGTCAATTTTTGCGGGCACGTCGCCAACGTGGCCGATGTCTGGCGCGAAAACCACGCGCTCGTGCTACCCTCCCGCCAGGAAGGCATGGCGCTGGCGCAGATCGAAGCTATGTCGTGCGGGCGGCCGGTGGTGGCCACGGACGTCGGCGGCAACGCGGAATTATGCGTGGATGGGGAAACCGGTTTTATCGCCAGCGCGGCCGCGATCGGACCGTTTAACGATGCCCTCGAACGGGCCTGGGTACGCCGGGCTGACTGGCCAATACTGGGCCACGCCGCCCACTTGCGCGTGCGGCAAATTGTCCCCGCCGACCCGGTGGGTGATTTGTGTGGTCTCATTACTGCGTGTGTTAAAGCCCGGTGACTGATTTTATGCATTGGCTCAGCAACCTCGTCGTGATGCTCACGACGCGCCAGGATTGGTGGCCGTTCGCATTTTGGGTGCCGTGTTTTCTGCTGGTATTGGCAATCTCCCATGCAACCAAGCGCGACCTGCAGCTGGACCGCGCGCGGATAATTTTTCCAGCAGTGGGATTGCTGATGGTCGCGCTATTTGCGTGGTTCAATTACGTGTTTTTATTCAGCCCGGTGTACCTTGGGCACCTTAGTCATATCCAACCGCTGATTGCGGACGTGTCGTGGTATTTTGCCACAGGGAAGCCGGTTTACCATGCCCCGGATTCGGCAGAGGTTTACAACATCTTGTACGGACCCTGGCTGTTTATTTTTGCGGGATGGTTTGAGCGGGTGTTGGGGCCGAGCGTGTTTGCCGCGAAACTGGGCGGCGAATTGGCGCTGGGTGGGGCGATGATCATTTTATTCGCCTTGTTGCGGAAACGCGCAGGGCGCGGTTTTGCCCTGACCGGAGTGGGGATTTTTGCCGCACTGGTGATGGCGATGGATCCGGTGGAAATCCTCGTGCGCACGGACGCTTACATCGTTTTCTTTGTATTGATCGGCTGCTGGGCCGCCGACTCCGCCGCGAAAATCGCGCCGTTCATCATGGGGTTGATGCTGGGCTTGTGCGTAAATTTAAAAATTCATGGCGGGGTTTATTTTCTGCCGCTCGCCTGGATGGCCTGGCAAACCGGCTGGCGAAAAAAAGAATTATTGCTGGCTTTGATGGTCGCGCTGTTTGCGGCGATTTTGCCCTTTGTTATTTTTCCCAACATTTCATTGAGCAATTACATCTCGACGCTGCGTGTCGCCGGCGGCCAAGGCATCAATCTGATCAATTTATTCACCAACATTGAATGGTTTTTTCTGCTCTGTCTGCCGCTGGGCACGGTGGTGGCGCTGGCCTGGTTGCGCGATGGCCCGGCCACGACGCAGAAGTTGCAACCGTTTTACCCCGTCCTGCTGCTCATCGTCGTGGAGTTTCTGGCCATCCTTCCTTTTGCATCCAAATACGGTTCCGGGACCTGGCATTTTTTGCCTCTGTCGGTTATGTTACTGTTTCTGGGTGCGGATTTGCATGCGGCCGGCATTCGTTGGGTATGGGGCGGCACTGTGGCCGCCACTGCAGTGCAGGCGGCCTGCCTGTCCTGGCTGGCGTGTTGTCTGGGCACGGGATTGGTGCGTTGCTATCAGGATGCGGGCTGGCTGCGTGGTAAAACGGCCTGGGCGCAGGGAGTCGAAGCGGATTTGCATGGCATTATCGCAAAATATGGCACCAGCCATATCCTCCTCATGGGCGTGGGCGGCGATGATGATTATGCGCAAACTTTTTTCCGCTCCACACTCGTTTTTAACGGCCAGCCCATTGGTCTCGAACCTAGTGCATTGATGGAAAGTGAATTTGCGGGCCATCCTTCACCCGACTTCGGCCAATTTGTTAAAACACTCGGCCAGGAACATCCCGGTCAAAAAATTATCTGGCTGATTCCCAAAGGCGCGACTCCTTTCACCTTGAAAAGCTTCTACGCAAAAACCGAAGGAGCCGACTATGGCAGCCATGATTTGGTTTTTGACGCCCAATTTCAGAATTCTTTCCGGCGGGACTTTTCCCTCCTTGCCTCCAGTCAATTCTACGACCTGTATTCCAACTAAAGCGCCGGCCCTTTTGCGTAATCCATCAATGAGTTCATCCACCCCCACCAGCAGCCCCATGCCGCGTCATATTCCGGCGCTGGATGGTGTGCGCGGGCTGGCCATTGCGCTGGTGCTGGTGGCTCACTGCATTCATTTGCCGATGGGTAACGCCGGGCAGTTGGGCCACTGGCAGACTAATGTTTACCGCTGGACGAACATGGCCTGGAGCGGCGTGGAACTGTTCTTTGTGTTGAGCGGTTTTTTGATCACCAAGGTGCTGTTGGAAAACAGGGACTCACCCAACTTGTTTAAAACTTTTTACGCGCGCCGGGCCAGCCGCATCCTGCCGCTCTACGTGTTCGTGGCCGTAGCAGTTTTTGCGGCGATGCATTTCCTCGCCGATAACGCCTTCTGGGAACAGATGTTTGGCGGCCGGCTGCCCTGGCAGGGTTACGCCACGCTGACTCAAAATTACTTCATGGGCGCCAGCAACAATTATGGAGGCGACGCGCTGGCCGCCACCTGGTCACTCGCCGTGGAAGAGCAGTTTTATCTGGTGCTGCCGTGGGTGATCCGGTTTTGTCCGTCGCGCTATTTGCCCTGGTTGTTTGCCAGCGGCGTGCCGTGGGCTTACCTGGCCCGCATGCATTTACAAGACCTGCGTGGCTTTGTTTACGCCCCCTGCCAGGCGGACTCGTTGCTATTGGGCTGCCTGCTGGCATGGGTCTGCGAACAACCAGCGGCGTATGCGTGGCTCAAGCGGCAGGGTGGCGGAATGACCGTGTTGCTGGCGCTGCTCGGGGCGGGCTTGATGTTCATTAATCGGATGCCGGAATATTTTGGCGAACCGGTGCAAATCACGTGGCTCGCGCTTTTCTACGCCACCCTGATATTGCTCGCAATCACTCAACATAATCATCCTCTCACCAAACTTTTATCGATGAGGTGGATAGGCTTCCTGGGCATGATTTCCTATGGGATTTATCTTACGCATTTTAGCCTGCAGAATATTTTATATTGGGTGGTCAAAGGCACCGGTGCGACCATGAGCGATAGCGCAGACATGATTTATCCGGTTATCATCATTGGGCTAAGCATCGGTCTGGCGAGCGCGTCCTGGTTTTTCTTCGAACGGCACTGGGTTAAGTTGGGACATCGGGCTAAATTCTAAAGATATTTTGAGCGGCGGCACCCTGATTTGCAAAAATGAATTTTCTAAAAAATATTGTCGAGATGATGTTCGAACACCCGGAAGCCTGGGCACTGGCTTTTTGGGCCCCTTGCTTTGTGCTTTTGCTGGCGGCGGCCAAATGGCCGGGGGGGGGACTAAAATTCGCCCGCCTCTCGTGGCTGGGTGGCGCCATCGGCTTGCTGACCCTCGGACTGTTCGGCTGGCTCAATTACCGCTACCTCGCCAGCGCCATAGAACTCAATGCGATGCCGGCCCAGGTCTTTGAGGTCTCCTGGTATTTTGAGCAAGGTCATCCTCTCTATCATGACGCCCATTCGCCGGAATTTTACAGCATGTTATACGGACCCTATTTGTATATTTTCACGGGCACGCTGGAAAAGTGGCTGGGTCCCGGTATTTTTGCGGCCAAACTCGCCGGGCAATTGTCAACCCTATCCACGCTGGGGTTGCTGGGGGTCCTGCTCTGGCGTCGCGGGTCAAAACTGTCGACCGCGCTTTTGTTCACGGCCATTTTTGCGTGCCTGATCGTAACGGACCCGCTGGAAGTTTATTTCGATCGCGCCGACAATTTTATTGTGCTGTTTTTGGTCATCGGCGCCTGGGCGGCGTATTCACCGACAAAGTTAGCACCCTTGATCCTCGGCGCAGCCATCGGAATTAGCGTAGATCTCAAAGTCCATGCCTTTCTCTATTTTATTCCCCTGGCGTGGGTGGCCTGGCGAACGGGCCACCGGTGGAAAGGCGTAGGGTTGGCACTTGGCACCGCCGCCGTAGTGGCTCTACTGCCATTTCTGGCCTTTTCAAATATTTCATTGCGCAATTATTTTTGGATCCTGCACACCGCCTCGCACCACGGGCTAAACCCACCGGAATACATGAACGTGGTCTTTCGCGTCTGCTGCTACAGCGTGCCGCTGGGCCTCGCCTTCTTGTTGTCTTACCTGCAGGATGCCCGCGCCACCGTGGGGATCTTTCATCGCTATGCGGGTTTCATTGGTTCGCTGGTTTTCGCCACCTTGGTGCTGATAGTACCGGCCTCGAAAATTGGCTCTGGTCCCTACCACCTCTTGCCGATGGCCATTATCGTGATTTTGCTGATGGCCGAGCTGGTCAGGGCCGGTCTGCAGTGGCCAGGCCAGTTGAATGCCGTGACCGCAGGCCTCTATGCGGTGCTCGCTTCGTGGTTGATCAGTTGCCTGGGCGTGGGAATGTTGCGCAGTCATCAATACGGAACCTATTTCAAATTGCACACCGCGTGGGCCGATGATGTCCAGGCGGATATCGATGGCATCTTGAAGAAGTATGGCACCGACCACATTGTATTGATGGGCAACAGCGACAATGGCCACTACGACTGGACTTATTTTCGCACCAGCCTCATTTTTCAAGGCCAGCCGGTCGGGCTGGAACCCGCGGCCTTGGCCGACTTGCAGTATGCCGGCGTCGTGATGCCCACCCTGGCCGAAACCAGCGCGGCCTTGGTGGCCCGCCAACCGGGCAAAAAAATCCTCTGGCTGGTGCCGCCGGACGCCGTGCCCTTTTCGCTAAATAGTTATTACGCCAAATGGGATAACAACGAATTCAAGGACCCCATGCCGGTGTACAGCCAACAGTTCCGGACGGATTTTGCCCAGGCGTTTCACCGTGTAGACTCCTCCCGCTATTTTGATCTCTATTCCAACTGAACACAAAATGCGTCTGTTGATCTTGGATGAAGCGTGGCAGGTGACCGGCGGTGTGGACACCATCCGGCGATATCTTCTCCCGGCGTTGGCGGCGCAAACCGAAAAATTGGTCTGGGCCTGCTCCATCCAGAACGGCCGTCATAACCTGGAGGATTTCGATCGTACTAATATCGAGATTGTTGGCCTGCATCCGCCAACCCAAACCTGGCAGGGCTTGACGTGGGCGGGTGTTCGCCGCTTGCCGGCTGCCTGGCGTTCTCCAAACCTGCATACCCGTCTTTCGCACAGCTATCTGCGCCAAATTTGCCGCCGGCACCAGCTCACTCATCTGTTCGAAATTTGCATCCACCACCAACCCTTTCCTGATCTTCGCATACCCAGCTTCGGTATCGTGCATGACTTGGGCTTTCGCGGCACCGATGCGCCGCCGCCCATGGAAGGCTACCGGCAATGGCTGGCGCGCGGTCAAGGCGTGCTAACCGACTCCACTTTTACGCGCAATGAGTTGCTCGAGCTGAATCCATCCGCCAGCCCGCGCGTGCAAACCCTGTTATTACCCGCGACGCCGCTAAAGTCCTCTCCGCCTCCCAGCGGGCCCAACCCCTGGGTTCGGCCTGAACCCATGATTTTTTACCCGTCTCGCGCCACCTATCACAAGGGCCACGATGTCTTGTTTGCTGCTTTGGCTCGCCTCGTCGAAGAAGGAGTGCGTTTTCATTGCTACCTGACTGGCAGTGGCACCGATTGTTTGTTCAATGATGAACCTTCGCCTGTGCGTAGCATCAATGATGCACGCAAGTTATGCCTGCCTTATCGCGAGAAAATGCGCGACCACGTCACCTTGCTGGGCCGGCAACCCTGGCCGGCGGTTGAGCAAATTTATCGCGCGGCCAACCTTATCGTCTTTCCCACGCGCTTCGAAGGCTTTGGACTGCCGCTGAGTGAAGCCTTGAGCTGGAATCGACCCGTCGTCGCTTCGCAAATCGGCCCACTCGTCGAACAAGTCACGTTTTTGAAAGCCGAGGAACAAGTACGCTGGTTTCCCAGCGAAGACGCGAACGGTTTGGCCGATCAACTCAAACAAGTGCTCACCAACCGCGCGCCCTTTCCACCTTTTACGAACGAACTGCGCGAACGCATTACGGCCTGGAACTGGGATGCCTATGCCTGCCGCCTGCTCGAAATAATATCGGCGACCTCTTCTCCGGCGTGAAACTTGCGTTGATCAGCCATGGGCCTGCTGGCGACCCCCGGCATTTTTCCGGCATTCCCTGGCATGTGTTGCAGGAATTGCGCCGCCAGGGCCATGTGGTCGAAGCTTTTTATGCGGAACCAGCCCAGTGGGCCAAACAACTGGCGCACCTCAAAAATCTCTGGTCCTTAAAATTTTCGCGGCAACCCCACCATCCCGAAGCGGATTATTCAATTTTGTGCACGCGCTCGATGAGTATGGACCAAAAAATCCGTGAATTTTCGCCCGACGCCGTGTTGTGCGTGGGTTTGCCCGAGGTGGCCATGGCCATATCCCCGAGCCTGCCATTGTATGTCTGGATGGATGCGTTTTATCCAAGCCTGCGGCGTTTTTATAAATATTTTCGCGACTATTACAGTGAGCAGGATGCCAAGGTGTTGAAACGTATAGAAGACAACGTTCTGCAACGCGCCCGCAAAATTTGGTTGAGCAGTGAATGGGCAGTCAGGGAATCTCGCGCTGATTTTCCAAAATCCTCTGGACGCATGGCCGTGCAATCCTTCGGCGCCAACCTGGAAAATCCACCGGCCATTTCCGAAGTCGAACAAGCTATTGCCAAGCGAGATCTTACGGCGCCAACACTGCTTTTTCTCGCCAACGAGTGGGAGCGCAAAGGCGGCGACACTGCGGTCGAAACCGTGCGGAGATTGCGGGAACAAAGTTGCCCAGCCAGGCTGGTGGTCGTCGGCTTGAAAGACCGGCCAGCAGCGGTTCCCAATGAAACCTGGCTCGAATGGGTCGGGCCACTCGACAAGAGCAAGCCAACGGAAGCGCGGAGACTCCAAAACTATTTTTTGGAATCTACTTTTTTGCTTTTACCAAGCGTCGCTGATTGCACACCCATTGTCTGCCACGAAGCCGGCGCGCACGGCCTGCCTGTACTGGCATCCAATATTGGCGGGCTGCCCTCAACGGTTACGGAGGGTGAATCCGGCCAACTCTGGCCTCCTGCTCAATTTGCAAAAGAAGCCCCCAGTTGGATCCTATCCACTTTGGCCAATCGCGCCCGCTATGAATCTCTGGCCCACGCCGCGCGTAAAAGATACGAAGATAAAGGCAACTGGAGCGTCAATGTTCGCGCCGTAGTGAACGCCATCTCTGCCGATTTGGCCCAACCAAAATCTTAATTCGCATGAAAAAGAATCGCCCTGCCGCTGCCCTGCCGCTACGCGCCATGCTCAACTTGCCCGGTGTGCGCCGTCGGCTGGCCTTTGCCATCAAACAGGATTATTTTGAGGAACTCCATTTGCGCATGCCGCTGGAGCCGGGTTTGGTCGCGCCGCTCGACCATTGGGATGCCTTCATCGCATTTTCAGAAACTTTTCTCGGCAACGAATACGGCGATTTGTTTCAACGCATCCCACTGCCGAATCGCTGGCTGGATTTCGGCTGCCACCGTGGGTATTTTTCGTTGTGGGTGGCTTGGGAAAAAGCCAAACGCGACCAGCGCGAGGCCAATCACGCGTTGCTCATCGATGCCGACCCGCGCGCCGCCGATTGGTTTAAAAATCTGCTCGAGTGCAACCCATCGCTGCGAGAATTTCTTTTTCTGCAAGCTGCGGTAGCCACACCCGAATCGGGGGACCAGGTAACTTTTGCTCAGCGCGAAGGGATGAACTCGCTTCATCCGGGCGACATGCCAGTCGAGTGCGAAGACGTCATCACTGTGCCACGTCTGCGCGCAGAAAATATCACCCAGCTGCTCGCCCCACCCTACGACTTGATCAAAGTCGACATCGAGGGCGCGGAATTTACCTTGCTCGAAACGATGGGCGATCTCCTTGCCCAAGCCCGGTATTTAGTCATCGAATGGCATGGGTGGAACGACGGTGGCGCCGCCGCCGAGGCCCGAGTGACAAAAGCTGCGGCACAAATTGGCTTTGGTGAGCCGGTGAAATTGCGGCCAAACTTAGTCACCGGCTCGGAAAAATCCACCTTTGTCAGCGGCACCCACCTTTATCAGCGTAGAAGCTGACCTACATCAGTATTGTGGAAAAATCTCCCCCACCCCCGGCCCGTGCAATTTGGCTGAAACCCGGCCCGCGCGATAAAAGCCGTTCGGCGCTGATCAGCTACAGCCTGCGCAAACGTGCCGAACGCTGGGGCCTGCGCAATCTCGCCTGGTTAAACCGGCTGCACGCGCGTTTTACGATTCGCGACCTGTACGGTTCACCGGGCGATACCTTGCTGGCCGCTACGGTCGCGCGCCAGCTCAAGGAACGCTGGCCCGGCTTGCGGATTAACTTCATCACCAAAAACCCCGACGTGGTGCAGCACGATCCAAATCTTTCGCAAATCAACGCCATACCCGGTCCGTTTGGTCTCGATTTTTGGTACTACGACCTGCAAACGCGTCGCGACAAAAAGACAAATCTGCTTTCTCCGACGTTTGCGGTGCTGGGTTTAAATCAGGCGGTCTATCGCGCGCGGGTTTACCTGACCGACGCCGAGCGCGCGGTGGCCCGGGAAAAACTCGCCGGTTTGCCGCACCCGCTCATCGCGGTAAACGCCCTTAGCGCCCAGCCGGTGAAAAACTGGCCGCAGGAAAAATGGCTTCGACTGATTCCGGTTTTGGCCCAGCGGGGCTCGCTCGTGCATGTTGGCGACGCGCGCGAACCGGCCTTGCCTCAGGTTAAAAACTTCACCGGCGGTTTAACCAAGCGCGAATCCATGGCGATACTGGCCGAATGTGATTTGTTTTTGGGCCCAGTCTCTTTTCTGATGCACGCCGCCAATGGCCTCGAGGTGCCTTCCGTAATTATTTTCGGCGGCTCGCACACGCCCGCCAACGCCGGCTATGCGGAAAACATCAATCTTTTCACCGATTTGTCCTGCAGCGGCTGCTGGCTGAGCGGTCATCCGGGATCGGAATGTCCGCACGATCTGGCCTGCATGACGGCAATCGAGCCTGCCGCAGTGCTCTCGGCGATTGATGAATTGCTCGCGCGCCCGCAGGCCGGCCCCTTGGCGCAAAGATAAAATTCTGCCCGCGATGGAAGATAAATCCTACACCGCTTACATTCCGGTCTATAACCAGGCCAAGACGATTGGTCTGGCCCTGGCGTCGCTGCGCGCACAAACCATTCCCCCGGCAGAAATCCTGGTCGTGGATGACGGCTCGACTGACGATTCGGTAAAAATCGCCGAACAGGCGGGCGCCACGGTACTGCGGCAAAATGGCAATTTAGGACGCGGTGCGGCCCGAGCCAGGGCAGTCGAGGCGGCGCGGCATGAATTCATCCTCGGCTTGGACGCGGGAAACCGATTGCCGACCGATTTTGCTGAACGCGCGCTGGGCCATTTTGCGAATGCGCCGCGTCTGGCCAGTGTGCATGGCTGGTTTTTGCAATCAAACTCAGGAAATCTGGTCGAACGTTGGCGCAGCCGGCATTTGTTCGCGCGACCGGCGGCAACGATGCAACGCGAGGCCGTGCATGTGACCTCCGGATATGTGGGCCGACGGAGTGCCATCCTGGCAGTGGGCAATTACAATGCAAACTGGCGTGCCGGAGAAGACGCCGAGCTGGGCCGCCGATTGAAAACCGCAGGCTGGGAAATCTGGCTCGATCCAAATCTGGGCATTGAATGTCTCACTGCTGACACCGTCGCCACCGTGTTCGAGCGTTACGCGCGTTGGAATGAAACCGAGGCTCCCGGGCCAAACAGCCATCTTTGGCACGATTACTTCAAGCGCTGCGCTTATGCGGTGAAAGTACTGGCTGTTCGAGACATCAAGGCTGGCGATTGGGCAGCGGTCCCGCTTTCGCTGGAGTTGCCGAATTTTTTGGCCCGACGTGCCTGGCAAAGAAAACGCGCAGCGGCCTCATCACTTAATCGGCGGCCGGTCATCTACTACATCAACACGTATTTTGAATCCATGATGGATGGGCGCTGGCAAAACGGCGGCGGCTCGCGTGCCCATTTGTGGGGTGCCGATGCGCTGGCGAGGGCAGGATTTGACGTGCGCCCGCTGCGGACGCAGGCGAACCACCCCATCCTAAATTTTGCACGATGGCTCACGCGGGTCAGCGGCGGCCGCACCGGAGATTTGGCCGCCGACTTGCTCATTTTGCGCCATGCCCGCGCAGGAGACATCGTTTACCTCGCCAGCGGTCAGTTACAATTGTTGCTTTCACCGCTGGCCGTTCGCTGTGGAATATTGCGTGTGCGCTTGGTGGCCTGGCTGTACAAACCCTGCGCGCCTTTCTCCTGGAAATCATTTCGCGGGCTGGTCGCATGCAGGCCGGTGCGCAAGGGCTACGCCGGCTGGCTGGCCATTGCGCCCCAGCTGGGGCACTGGTTGCGCCAAGAACATCCCACCGCCCGAGTGCGCCGCGTGGTGTGGGCCACCGACACGGAATACTATCCGCCCGGCACCGGGGCCGGAAATTATTTCGCCGCGACCGGCGTAACCCAGCGCGACTATGCCGTACTGCTGGCGGCCGCCCGCCAGGTGAATTTTCCCTTTATCATATTAGGTCCGGTTGAAATGCAAAGTGAGGTACCGGCGAATGTTTCCTGGCGTTCGCGCAAGCCCAATGAACCGCACGCCACGATTAGCGATAACGAATTACTCCAACTCTACCAAGGCGCCCGCGCGATTCTGATTCCCTTACAGCCCGATCCAGATGACGCCTCCGGTTTTACCAATTTATTGGAAGCCATGGCTTGCGGACGGCCGGTGGTAATGACACGCACCGGCGGCTTGGATTTGACTCCTGCGCCGCTGGGGGTCGGCTACGATGTCGCCCCCGGCGAGGTGGCTGGCTGGGTGGCGGCATTGCAAAAACTGGCGCAAGAGCCTGCTGGGGCAAAACGTTTTTCCGACCGCGCCAATGAACTGACCCGCAGTTATTTCAATCTCCCGCGATTTGAAAAAGATCTCGTGAGTTATTTTTCGGACTTGGCCAACAACCGGACAGAACCAGCACCGGAAAATATTTTTGAAAAATTGCCGTCCAGCCAACCTTCGGCAACGCTGGCCCATTCATGAGTGAGCCCGTCCAGATTCTCGGTTTCAAATTTTTTCAGGGAACAGTGGACAAAGCAGTCGCAGCGGCCATCACCGGTGGGTTGGTCGTCGCGCCTTCGGGTCCGGGCCTGGCCACCCTGCCTGATGATTTGACTTATCGCGATGCCCTGCTGGCCGCCGATGTTTGCCTGCTCGACAGCGGGTTGCTGGCGACACTTTGGGAAAGCCGGCACCACCGCAAACTCGACCGCATCTCGGGATATATTTTTTTAGTCGAGTTGCTCAAGCGGCCTGAACTCACCCAACCCGGCGCGACGCTGTGGGTGGCCCCGAACCCCTCTGCTGCGACGCGGACACGAGAGTGGCTCGCCCAAGAACGCGGGTTAATCGTTCCTCCGCAAGCCTGGCACATCGCTCCGCAGTATGAGGCCAACCAGGTGCAAGACGAAGCCTTGCTCAAACTTGCGCAACGTCTGCAGCCAAAATTTGTCTTTATCGGCGTCGGGGGCGGCCCGCAGGAAAAACTTGGTGCGTGGCTTAAATCACGGCTGGGCTACCGTCCGGCGATTTTATGCACCGGCGCCGCGATTGCCTTCCTGACCGGCGAACAAGCGCGCATCCCGGAATGGGCCGACCGCGCCCGACTCGGCTGGCTGTTGCGCTGCCTGCAAGATCCGCGCAAATTTGTGCCCCGGTACTGGGCCGCGCGTAGATTGGTTTCCCTTTATCGTCGCTGGGGTGAACAATTACCAGACGCGACCACCCAAAAATGAACTCCGCCCCTCTTAAACTTTCCGTTGTGGTGCCCGCCTGCGATCGTCCGGACCAATTGGCGAAATGTCTGGTGCGACTTGCGCCAGGCGAGCAAACCTGGTCGGCCTCTAATTATGAAGTGATGGTCACCGACGACAGCCAGGGCACGTCGGTGCGCGAACTGATTGAAAAAGATTTTCCCTGGGCGAAGTGGACGGCGGGCCCCCGCCGTGGTCCGGCGGCCAACCGCAACCATGGCGCGGCCCAAACCAAACACGATTGGATTGTTTTTACGGACGATGATTGCCTGCCCGAC
>Ga0206856_10114_pt1 | contig 28003 bp, 14 predicted proteins | sample Alteio_BWOrgCont_48_FD_152630 | JGI IMG/M metagenome (GOLD analysis project Ga0206856, IMG submission 152630) | Enriched cells from forest soil in Barre Woods Harvard Forest LTER site, Petersham, Massachusetts, United States -... | ecosystem: Environmental > Terrestrial > Soil > Temperate forest >...
AAACAATACGCAAAATGCCGCGAATGGCGCGACGATTTTCATTAACACTTCCAATAACCGGATCGAAAATAATTTTATTACCGGCAGCGGGCCGTCGGGCTATGGAATTTGGATTAACACACTGCCCAGCACGAGTAACAATATTATCATCCGAAATTCTGTGTCGGGTTGCGGCGCGAATAATTACAAAATTAACGACAGCCTGAATGACGTGGGGCCGATTGGCAGCGCTTCGATGTCCATCAACCCGTGGGCCAACATTTCGCGGCCGTAAGCGGAAGATTTTTATTGTTCAACTTCAACGGGCATTCCGACCCAAACGATGGTGCTCAAATATTGGGCATCCCAGTTGGCGAGACGGAAGCAACCGTGAGATTCAGTTCGACCGACTTCCTGGGGATTGGGCGTGCCGTGCATGCCGTACCCCGGTTTATCCAAGCCCATCCAGGCTATGCCGACAGGATTTTTTGGGCCAGGCGGAAGGATGATTTTGTGGCCAATGGATTTAAGTTCGTCTGATTCGGGAAAAAGTTCAGGGTCCACGGTGTAGTTGGGATTTTGAATGACGACGACGACGTGGAGTTCTCCGACGGGACGTTTTTCCACCTTGGCGGCGATGCTGCAAGGGAAATGAAGCAGCAGGTTGGTTTCCTCATCGAAAGCCTCCAAATATCTATCGGACAAATGAATGACGACGAAGGCGGCTTTGCCGTCAGGTTCGGGATAGGTGACATCAGGGATTTGCAGGACGGTGCCGGCGGACGGATCGGGCCAGGTCGCATCGGGGTTGAGCTTTTCAATCAGGAAGGGGCTGGAGTGGGATTTTTCGGAGACGAGTTGGAGTTCGGTCTCGTAAGCCAGAGCGGATTGCTCAGATTTGGCGAGCCAGGTTTTACCGACGGGTTGCAGACTGGCGAGATCATTGGTTGTGACGGTGTACGATGTTAAAACCGGCGCGTCGAGGGTGAGTTGGGAGCGGGTGTTGGTGTCCAGTTCGCCAGTATCCGAGAGGTTTTGGATTTGTTGAAAGACTGAAATAGCAGCGCGAGTTTGGGAACCGAGCGCAGCGTCAATGGAGCCGGGAGAGATGCCACGCCGGGCGAGGGCAACCTGGGCTTCAAAAGCGTCGTGCACTGGCCGTGGGAAATCGGTTGGGGATTGCTGCGTGATGACAAGTGGCTGCTGTTGTGGGGCTGGTGATGATGCAGGCTTTGGGGCGGTTGCCGGCGTTAGATCCGGGGTGATTGTCGTTTGCCGGGTAACAACTTTTTTAGGATGGCGGTGCGGCCAGAAAAAGTACACGCAGAAGGCAATGAGCACGACAGCGACGAGCCAGCCATAGCCGCCTCCCCTGCTCTGTCGCGGCTTTTGATATTTGGGCGTTGAACGTCGAGCCACAAACGATTTTTAGGTTTCAGACTTCAGGTTGCAAGCGCAAGAATTCATCAATATATCGGTATAAGAGCGGGCAATTTGAGCCGTTAAAGGAGATTTTTTAAGTCTTTTTTGGTCGAGCGATTTAGCCTCGACGATTCCCAATGATGAAAGTGAGAGGAAAATGCCATCGGTTTGGGCCAGCTCTTTCAACCGAATGTTCTTCTCACGGATGGGAATTTTAAGTTTGGCAGCGATTTCTAAGACAACGGAACGGGTCACGCCGGGTAAAATTCCGGCGACGAGAGGCGGCGTGTAAATCGTGCCGCGTTTGATCCAAAATAAATTGCTGCTGGTGCCTTCGATGACGAAGCCGTCAGTATTTAATAGCAAGGCCTCGTTTGCATGCACGGAGTCAGCTTCGGCACGGGCGAGAACCTGCGATAATTTGTTGGCGGTTTTGAAACGAGCGAGTGGTTCGTTAGACGGCAGGTGGAATGATGAGGTGATGAGATTCCATTGCGCCGGAGTCTTGCGATTAATTATTGGTGCAGGACGAAGAGACATTACTAGCGTTGATTTATTCGCATTCTTGGGAGAGTAGCCGGGCATTCCTACACCACGAGAAAGTGCGAGACGTAAAAACGAATCCGGCATCTTATTTTTCGCAATGAGTTTGTCAGCGAGGGCGCGCAACTTGGCCGCCGTGAAAGGTAGTTTGATTTTTAGGAAGGCGGCGCCTTGCTGGAGACGCTGCATGTGTTGCGGCCAGCGAAAGGGTTGACCATTTGCGACGCGAATGGTTTCAAACAGGCCGTCGCCGTAAAGGAATCCCCGGTCAAAAACAGAAACGACCGCTTCTTGTTCGGGAACAAATTTGCCGTTGAGGAAAACAAACACGCCCCTTTTTAACTAAAAAGGGGCGTGGTGCGGAGAAAAAAGTGTCGTGGTTATTTGGCCACGCTGAATTTATACACGATGGTATTGTGATAGACGTCGCCCGGGTGGAGGACGACGGACGGGAAGTTCGAGTGATTCGGGGAATCGGGATAGTGCTGGGGTTCCATCGCGAAAGCGCCGCGGTGAACGTAGGTTACGCCGCCTTTGCCAACAATGGTGCCATCCAGGAAATTGCCTGAGTAGAACTGCAGGCCGGGTTCCGTGGACCAGATTTCAAACACGCGACCGGTACCCGGATCAGTGACACGGGCGTCGAGAGCGAGTTTGCCCATTTCGTGGTTCACAACGAAGTTATGGTCATAACCGCCGCCAAATTTCAATTGCTCGAAGTCTTCGCCGATGCGCGCCCCAATGGCGGTGGGTGTGAGGAAGTCAAACGGCGTCCCGGCGACGGGTTTCAGCTCGCCGGTAGGAATGAGCGTGCTGTCCACGGGGGTGAATTTATCGGCATCAATAAAGACGACGTGGCCGAGGACATCGCCCTGCCCGGCGAGGTTGAAATAGGAATGCGCAGTCAGGTTGACGATGGTGTCTTTGTCCGTGGTGGCTTTAAATTTCAATTGAAGGGTATTTTCTTTGGCCATCAATTTGTAGGTAGCTTTGACATCCAAGGTGCCGGGATAACCTTCTTCACCGTCCTTGCTCACATAGGTCAAAGACAGTTCAATGGCGCCGTCTTCCACTTCAGCTTCGTCAACAGTCCAGACGACTTTATCGAAGCCTTTATTGCCGCCGTGAAGCGAATTGGGGACGTTGTTGGTGGCGAGGGTGTATTCCTGGCCGTCGAGGGTGAAATGGCCCTTGGCGATGCGGTTGCCGTAACGGCCGATGAGCGCGCCGAAATACGGGCTATTGGTCAGGTATCCATCCAGCGTGTCGTAGCCGAGAGCTACGTCGCCAAACTGGCCATTCTTATCCGGCACTTTGATGGATTGGATGATACCGCCGTAAGTCATGATGCGGACTTCCATCCCGTTTTCATTGCGCAGGGTATAAATCTCGACCGGCTTGCCATCGGGCGCAGTGCCAAAAGACTCATGGGTGATGGAGCATTTGCTCGAAGATTCTTCACCGGATTCCATTTTACAACCGGTGATCATCACGGCTGCAGCCATGAGAGTGAACGCAAGAACTTTACCGAATAATGATTTCATAGTTGGTTATTATTAGTTTGGTGGTCGGGGTTTTATACAAAGTTTGCCTGTTGGTGTGGAGAATTTTTTTATTGGTTTAATTTTGAAAGCGCAGACACCGGTCGACTTTCGGGCGCAACACCCCAGTCATAGTTTGGCGCGGAGCCCATTTGAAAGGTCAATTCGCCACCGTTCATGATTTGGTCGTGGGTGATGAAAACATTATTGTCAGACTGGCCATTTAGTGTGGCGCTCTGGATATAAAATTCCTGCGGGCCATTGTTGTTGGCAGTGATGGTAAAGGTTTTGCCGTTGCCTAAATGCATGGTCGCTTTGTCAAAGAGCGGGCTGCCGATGAGATAGGTGGGATCGCCGGGGCAAACCTGATAAATGCCGAGGGCGCTGAGAACGTACCAGGCAGACATCTGGCCGGTGTCTTCGTCGCCGCAGAGGCCGTCGGGAGTGGCCTGATAAAGCAAGGTCATGACCTGGCGCAGGCGCACTTGCGCTTTCCATGGCTGGCCGACGTAATCATAAAGATAAATGAGATGATGCACCGGTTCGTTGCCGTGGGCATATTGGCCGAGGTTAACGGCAGCCATTTCGGTCATCTCATGAATGGGCTTGCCGTAGGTGCCGGCGCGGAGCGTGGGCTCGGCGGCAAATAGAGCGTCGAGCTTTTTGGCGACGGCCTGGTCACCCCCCATGAGATTGATAAGGCCGGGTTCATCCTGCATGGCGCTGAAGCTCCACTGCCAGGAATCGCCTTCGGTGAAAGGACCACCCCATTCATCAGGATAGAACGGTTCGTTCCAAGAACCATCGGCATGACGTCCACGCATAAAGCCGGTTTTGGGGTCGTAGATGTTGGTATAATTCATGGCGTTGTGAGCGAAAGTTTTGGCGGCAGCTTTATCGCCAATCGCGTTGGCCAGTTGAGCAGCGCAGAAGTCGTCGTAAGCGTATTCGATGGTTTTGGCGCAAGCTTCGCGGAAGCTGACATCGTCGGGAATGTTTGAATATGGGACGTAACCGATGGAATTGTAATATTTAGCGCCATCACGCCCGATGGATTTGCAGAAATCGGGCGCCTGGGTGTTGGCATCGTGGACCATGGCGGCCACGGCTTTTTCGGCGTCAAAGTTGGTGATGCCTTTCATCCAACCATCGGCGAGCAAGGAAAAGGAGTGATTGCCAATCATGCAATCGCGGTGGCCGGGCGAGGCCCATTCAGGCAGCCAGCCGCTTTGGTCGTAGGCGTTGACGATGCCTTGCAAAATTTCCCCTTCAATTTCAGGAAAGAAGATCGTGTAAAGCGGATGTGCGGCGCGGAAAGTGTCCCAGTATCCGGTGTCGGTATAGAGATAGCCCTGGTGAACTTTGCCATCATACGGGCTGAAATAAACAGGTTGGTTGTTGGCGTCCATTTCATAAAATCGATGAGGGAACAAAATGCTCCGATATAAGGCGCTGTAGAAGGTTTTTTGTTGGTCCATTGAGCCGCCTTCGATTTGGATACGACCGAGGGCATCGTTCCAAGTGGCTTCGGCGCGCTGGCGAACGGTGTCAAAGGTATCATCGCCGATTTCGGTTTGGAGGGTTCGCGCCGCCTGGTCCAGACTAATGTAAGAAGAGGCAACTTTGCAGCCGACGCGGTTATTGTCGGTGGTTTTAAATTTTAAAAATGCCCCGACATGATTGCCCTGCAAACGAGTAATGCCCGGTTGAGTTTTGCCGTCCGACCAAACGCCATAGGAGGAAAAGGGTTCGTCGAATTGGATGATAAAGTAATTGGCGAAGTTATCAGGCACGCCACCGTTGTTGTTGCAGGCAATACCAATGATTTTTCTTTCCGATGGGATGATTTGGACAGAACAAACTTTTTTACTTTTGAAGACGTCCAATACGACGTAGGAATTATCGGGGTTTTCGTAGGTGAATTGGAAGCGGGCGGCGCGGAGGGTTGGGGTTACTTCCATCGTGGCTTTCCAGGTATCCAAATAGACGCTGTAATAGCTGGGCAATGCCGTTTCGTTTTTATGACTGAAGGTGGAGGCACGTTCGTCTTCGGTCACGGCCAGCCTGCCGGAGACCGGCATTAACGAAAAATTCGCGTAGTCGCCAATCCAGGGGCTGGGCTGGTGAGTTTGGCGAATGCCACGGATTTTGTCCTGGCTATATTGGTAATAGAAGGAATCGCTTTGCGGCTGGGTGTAAGGGGCCCAGACATTCATCGGGAACGGCAGCGCGATGGCGGGATATTCATTGCCGTGGGAAAAGCTGCGTTTAGAATCCGTGCCTTGCATCGGGTTCGCTAAAGTCACCAATGAAATTCCCGGCGATGATGGCTCGGGGATTTGGTTTTCAGCTTCCTGGGGCTTGTGTGAGGCGCAGCCCAGGATGATGGCGGACAGGGCAAAAGCGGAAGCGATTTTTAGATTTTTCATGCGTGTTTGCTGTTCATTTACTTTATCTCCAAAGGCGCAGATAATTTTGGAGATTGTGCTCGGTTTCCAAACCGAATCCAAAGCAAATTTTCATTCTTTTGGGCCGATGGTTGTGGCGAACAGGGTCGCAATAATCACCGCATCGTCAATGTGGCATGAAATGGCCACATGGGCGGGAAGTGTTTAGATTAAAAAGAATTGCCGGGGGCAGCGGTAATTTTGATAGACTGGAACGACGTTGATGAAAGTCGTCAAGTTGCTCCTTTTAATCATTCTGTCGTTGAACGCCGCAGGGTGCGGAAGTTTTGTGGCGCATTCGATCGTAAGGTCGCCGAACCGATACCCAACGTGGTTTGATTTCGAGGCTCCCGTAGGCCTGGCGTTCGGTCCAAAGATGTTTTCCAGCTTCCCAACCAATTACGTGGAGGTTGGCCCGCCGCCGGCGCGGCTGTGTTATCGCATCGTTGAACCGGCAGATTATCATTTCAAAGTATCTTCGACCAATTGGTTGAAAGATGATGAAAAGCAGTATGATTTTACTTTCAAGGCCAAGCTGCCGGGCCAGACCAATCCATGGACGGCAAAGCCGCGAGGCACGGTGTTGCTGCTGCATGGGTACGGGGAAGCTCAATTTGCGATGATGCCGTGGGCGTTTCCGCTGGCAGAAGATGGATGGCGTTGCGTAGTGGTGGACCTTCGTGGTCATGGGAAATCGACCGGAAAAAGAATTTTTTTCACCGTGTTGGAGACCAACGACATGATTCAACTGCTGGATAATTTAGAGCGAGACAAAAAAGTGGCCGGACCGGTGGCAGTAATGGGTGAGTCTTATGGAGCGGTGCTGGCCTTGCGATGGAAGACGGTCGATCCGCGGGTTGGCGCGGTCGTGGCCATCGCGCCTTATGCTTGCTTATCCAATGCAGTCTTGAACATCCGCGCGGAATATACGGCCTTGATCCCGAAGTTAATGGTCAAAGCGGGGATAAAAAATTTGCCAACGCTGCTCAAGATATCGGCCACCGAGTTTGATACGACGACGGTACTGCGAAGGCAACCGGTCAAGGCGCTGTTTATCGCCGGCGGGCAGGACAAAATCGCGCCGGTAGCGGAAGTGCGGAAAGTTTATGAACTAGCATCACCCGGAAGCAAATTTATCCTCGTGCCTGACGCGACCCATGAGGGATTAACCTACTACTTTGACGATCTTACCCCGGAGGTGTTGTCGTGGTTAAACGGCAACAATTAGTCCTCAAACAAGGATTTAAGACGAAAGAACCAATGTGATAATTGAGTGTGGCGGGCTGGTATTAGCTGCGGATTTACCTTGGGTCCAAACATTAAAACTTTGAGGCTTGTCTGTCAGATTTAGTACGATAACAGCGATAGTTCCATCCGGATTGACGAAAGCGGTCGTTAAGAGATCGTCGGTGGAGGATGAACTGACAATCCGCTTAGCGCCGGGGCGGATGAATTTTGAAAAGTGGCCGATGTAGTAGTAGGAATTCATGTAATACAACGTGCCGTTGCGAGTGTCCGCATGAATGGGAGCGAAGCAAAAATTCTGAACGTGATTGGGGCCGCCCTGTTCGTCGAGAAGAACGTTCCAATCGGTCCAACCCTCAACGCCGTTATTGAAGTCGTGGATCATGGAGGTAGCATAGGTTTCACCCCATTGCCAGTTGCTGAGTTTGTTGGTGTCGTAAGGCGAGACGCAACCTTCGGTAAATAAGAGATGGGTCTGCGGGAAGGCTTCTTTGAGAAGCTTGACGTTTTCAAAGCTGTCATTCACATACCAGTGATAGGCGACGCCCCAGACGTATTTGGCGGCTTCGGGATCGTCTAAAATTGTCGAGGCATAATGATACAGCAGTCCACGGTTGTGGTCCCAGACCATGACTTTGGTTTTTTTAAGGCCGAACTTGCGCAGTTCAGGACCGAGTGCGTCTTTCACAAAATCGCGTTCGTCCTCAGCGCTGAAGAAACAGGATTCCCAGGTCTGTATGGCCATGGGTTCGTTTTGCACGGTCATTCCCCAAATGGAGATGCCTTGCTGGTCGTAGGCATGAATAAATTTGCAGCAGTAACGCGCCCAGCAATCATAGTATTCGGGCTTCAGTTTGCCGCCGTGCAACATATTGGTGTTGTCCTTCATCCAAGCTGGCGGGCTCCAGGGACTGGCAAAGAGTGTGAGATGGTCTTTTCCTGCCGTAGCGAGCGCGGCTTTAATGAAAGGAACGCGATATTTTAGATCGTGCGAGATATTAAAGGTGTCGAGGTTGGTGTCGCCATCCTGCACATAGGTATAGCTATCGCTGGAAAAATCGCAGCTATGAATATGTGTCCGTCCCAAAGAGTAACCAATACCGTTGATGGGATCGAAATACGCGGTGAGGATTTCCTGCTGTTTGTCTTTGGGGAGTTTGTAAAACGTTTCCGCCGAAGCATCCGTCAAAGCGCCGCCGATGCCAATAAGAGTTTGGAAAGTCTTAGAGGGATCAACGAAGATGTATTGTTTTTTTTCGGTAATGGGATCGCTATCGGCGAGATCTTCCTCATTCGTTTTTGACAATCGTTGCCCGGTGTCCTGCGCCGTTACGTAAACATTGACATGGGAATAAGTGGTGTCTGCGTGGGAGGAAAATGTGGTTAAGAATGCCAGGGTCGCGATGGTTGCAACGAATATCTGTTTCACTACTGAGTCCTTTCAGTTAAGTCTTTTTTTAGTTCAACACTTTGTCGTTTGTTGGAGGCCAAAGAGCCTTCGCCCTTTAACGGTGGCGCGAGCCAAACCAGCGAATCTTCTACCTGTGCTGTACCTTCGCTGCCGATGGCGGTAACGGTGTTGGTTTCGCCGGACAATACCAATGGCCAGGTAAAAATGCAATTGGTGCTTGTCCGGGCACCCTGGGAGACGCCGTTCAAATAAAGGGTCACGGAATCGCAGTTGGCATAAATTTTGGCCGTGATGGTATTGGTCAGACGGTTGGTGAAGGTATGGCCGGTGATATAAACCATGGGATTGGTCGTCCAATTGGCCTTATAAAAATAGAAGGCGTCTTTTCGGGTCTGGCGATCGTAGGTGACGAGACCTTTGTCATTGCGACCGGGAGTGTCTCCCTCATCACGACCGGCGACGGCAAAATCGAACATGTTCCAAACGAACTTGCACCACAGGAACGGCCGAGCTTGCATTTGCTGCCAGTGAATTTCGTGATAGAGGTTCTCATATTCCTCAGGATGATAATGGCCATTGTTTTCAGGTTCCCGTACGGGATCTTCGCTGTGCTGATAAATGCTTCCCCCTGCCCCGTATTCGCTGACGCCGATGCAGCGATTCGGATAGTTCGAATGAATATTGTCGGCCCATGGCCCGAACTCACCGAGTTTGCCATTGTACCAGCCGAAATATTTGTTGATGGCGTTTAACTCTGTGTACCAATTGGAAGGTTCATCATCGCTGGCGTTGGCAGCGGAAGTGGTGAAACGCGTGGGATCTTCCTGGGCGCCGAGTTTGGCCAATTCACTCACCAGACGAACAGGTCGCGGACCGGGTCTCAGAGTAATTTCATTGAAGATGCCCCAGCAAACGATCGAGGGATGGTTGTAGCGCTGATGGATGAGTTCGGTGAGCTGCTGTTTCGCGCTGGCATAAAATTCGGGTGATTCGGTGATATGATTGATGAGAGGGATTTCAGTCCAAACGATGATCCCGTTTTTGTCGGCCATGCGATAGACGTAATCGCTTTGTTCATAATGAGACAACCGGATAGCGGTGGCGCCAATCTCTTTCAGCAGCATAAAATTGGTATCTTTCTCAGCATCGGTGGTTGCCCAGCCATGGCCGGGCCAATCCTGGTGCATACTGACGCCGTGGAGGTCGTAGTGCTGGCCGTTCAGAAAGAAACCTTTGTCCGGATCCACGCTGCAATAACGGAAACCTAAGGGTTGTTTCACACAGTCAATCATTTTGGAGTTCTTCCAGACTTCGGTGAAGGTTTGATACAGATACGGATCGGAAAGGCCGTTCCAGAGACGCGGCGAAGTGACGGTAGTGGCGGCGACGACATTTGATACGGTTTCCGGTGGAAGGCTTACGACATTCGTAAGAATGGTCACTATGTTCGTTTCAGCATCAGCGATGACAGTGCGGAGGATGATGGTCTGGGTTTTGGAGAGAGAATTTGAAACGATGGTGGTTACCTGAAGATTGGCTGAGTTTGAACTGACGTTGGTGACTTGCAAATAAACGCCCGGGGAACTGTAATCCAATGGCGAAATTTGGACGGGGTCGGTGGCGAGCAAATGAACATTGCGATATAAACCGCCAAAGAAGGTGAAATCGGCGGAGAGAGGTGGAATGTCTGGATTAGGAGCGTTATTGACCTTTACCGCGATGACATTGTCCTTACCCACTTTTAAGTAGGGGGTGACATCAAACGTAAAAGCGGCGAAACCGCCTTTGTGCTCACCCAAATAGGCGCCGTTGACATAGACGTCGGTCACGAGAAATGAACCGTCAAACTTGAGAAAGAAACGGTGGTTTTTTAAATGTTTATTAACGATATAGTGAGTTCGATACCAACCGATGCCACGATAGTAATTCGTGTTACCCTCCTGGCCGTCAGTGTTATTCCAAGTATGGGGTAAATTGATGCTTGTCCATGAACTATCGTCGAGCGACAGGTTTTGCGCATCGGGAACATCGGCGCGGATGAATTTCCAACCGGAGTCCAAGTTCAGATTCTGGCGTGGGTTAGCAGGCGGCTGGTAGCTTTGCGCAGCAGCGGACAACGCAAACATCGCAAAAAGTACAATCTGTAAATAAATTCGGCTCATTCCATTCAAGATGACACGTGTTCGCTCTATCAAAAAAGACGCGGGGACACTTTTGGCTTAAGTTAAAGAATCGAAGATATTTTAACATCCCTCTTTCGAGGGGTTAAGAATGGGCTTTGGGACGGCTTTCCAAGTGGATAATTCCGCGCTGGATGGCGGTGGTGACGGCCTCGGTGCGGTCGGCCACCTGGAGTTTGCCGAGGATGTTTTTCAAATGGTCTTTAACGGTGTGCTCCGAGATGTTGAGGGTTTCGGCGATTTCTTTGTTGGCTGAACCTTTGGCGAGTTCGTTTAAAACTTCCACTTCTCGGGAGGTCAGTTGCTCGCGCATTTTGCGCGAGGCTAATTGATGGGCGACTTCTTTAGGTATCCAGGTTTGGCCGGCGGCGACGGTACGCAAGGCGGGAACGAGTTTGTCTCCGGTGGTATTTTTCAGCACATATCCTTGGGCGCCTGCGTGGAGGGCGCGATGAATATCTTCATCACCGTCAAAGGCGCTTAAAACTAAAATACGCGCTTCGGGGAATTTGTCGCGAATATCGGCGATGGTTTGAATGCCGTTTTTGCCGGGCATTCGCAAATCAAGCAGGAGGAGGTCGGGATGATGGCGGGCAAAGAGGTCGAGGGCTTCAATGCCGTCAGCGGCTTCCGCGACAACTTCCATGTCCGCTTCCGTATTCACGAGGGCAACAAGGCCCATGCGCACGATGTAATGGTCGTCGGCAATCAATATCCGGATTTTTCCTGGTTTCTTCATGTCATATGGCTGGCGCTGTCGTTTGGCTGAGTTTGCAATTCGGCGGAAGGGGTTAATGGGATTTCGACCCGGATAAGAGTCCCCTCGCCCGGCTTGCTGGAAATAGTAAAAAGACCGCCGACGCGTTTGGCGCGCTCAGACATACCAAGCAGACCGAAATGGCCTTCCTGCGGGCCAACAGCTTTTTCACGATCGAAGCCGACTCCATTATCCTTGACTTGCAAACTGACCAGGCGGCGATCGAATTGAAGTTCCATGTCCACGCCGGTGGCGTGAGAATGTTTGATGATGTTGGCAAGCGCCTCCTGTCCAATGCGCAGGAGATTTTCTTCGACGACTTCAGGGAGTGGCTGGCGTTCGCCATGGGTTTGCACGTTCACATTCATATTGGTTCCGTAAGTCATCTGGCGGGCGCCTTCGGCGAGGGCGTTGGAGAGATCGAACTGTTCGAGGTCGCGGCTGCGCAAATCCCAGACGGAGCGCCGGACTTCGACCTGGCTTTTGGACATCATGTTACGGGCCAATTCAAGGTGACGCATGGAGGTATCCGGGCTGCGCTCGTGCAATTTTGAAGCGGTGTCGAGTTGCAAGGCGATGCCGGTCAGAGTTTGTTCGACGGTATCGTGGAGTTCCTGGGCCAGGCGGGTTCTTTCGGTGAGGATGGCCTTGAATTGCACTTCAGATTCTTTGCGCGCGGTGATTTCAAATTTCAATTGTTCGGTGCGTTCTTTGACACGCTCTTCCAGTTTGTCGTGAGCTTGCTGCAAAGCGCCCTGGGCTCTTTCGCGCTCGCCAATGGCAAAATTCAACGCGGCATTTTTTCGCGAGAGCATGAGGGACCAACTGACAATGACGAAGAGCGCGGAAGCTAAAATGAGGAGGCCAATCAAGAGGCGGTTTGGGGTCAGCCAGCTTGGTTTCTTGATTACAGTGACGTCGTTTGCGTCTGGAACGAGGATTTGAAAAGATTGTAGAGTGCCAAAACTGTCGATTTGTGCGAGAGCTATGCCGCTGACACTCAAAGTGCTGCCTATGGCGAGGCTGGCGAGTTGCGCCTGACCGAGTACGTCGTTCGCAGTGGCAGTAAAGGTGAAATTGCTGGATTGCAATACCAGGGTTGCGGACTTTGCGTTCACGGTAAGTTCGATGAGGTTTCCTGTGATGGAAATGTAATTGGCGTGGTAGAGGCCGTTTTGCAAATCCTGAACCGTGGCTGGTTGAGGTTTTATTTCAAGCACGGGATCCGTGGTTTTTCGAAAAATGGAGTCCTGCAAAACAGGAAGGTAATTTTCAAAACTCAAAAAACCGACGGCGTCCACTACTTCGCCCGGCGTCAGATCCGTCCGCTGACGGCTTTGGACCTGGAGGCCGGAAGTGTCATTTTGGAGAAAGACGCGTTCGCCCGGTTGCTGAAAGGTAACCACACCGCGGACATGGACGCGTTGCGCGAGAGAGCTGTCGCGGCGAAATTGCGCCAGTTTGTCGAGCGGAATGATGGGCCGGTCAAAGGGGTTGATGGAATCAGGTTTTTTGATGACGAAGTCGGCCGAATCAGGAATATAAATTTCAACGGCAATCAATTGTCGCAGGGAGCGATTGTGTGCTTCGGCGGCGGTGCCGCGTACCATAGCTTCGGCCCCGATAAGTTTTTCAGGCTCAAAGCCGGAGGCAGATGGAAGAAAGGCGCGGAAACGATAGCCGCCAGCCGCCAAATCCAACATGAGCCGTCCGCCATCTATCCTCGCATCACGAACGATGCCGGAGATTTCAATTCGCTGGCTATCCTCCGCCCCGGACATGAGTTGTTCGATGGAGATGGGTTTAGCCGCTGGCAAAGATGCGTGGCTGATAACTTTTACCGTTGGCGCGGTCACGGTGGGAGCGAATGCGCCGGCGTAAGTGATGCCGGAAACTTCCACGAGGTCCCCGGGGTCGAGATGGCGGCCATTGACATTGTCCACAAACACACCGCCAGTCGAGTCCTGAAGAAAAAAACGCCCCTTCAAAATGGGATCGGAAGCTGTGACGACGCCGGTGATATGGACTTTCAACATGCGGGAGGCTTGCTCCGCAGGGAGAGAAATGACTTCGGCGGCGTTGCTCAAAACGATGGCGGATTCCTGGCCGAAAACGGGGGTGCAAATAGCGAGAAACAGGAAACAAAAAATCCATGTACGCGACGCAGATTTCAAACCCGCGTCCCTGAGCCGGACGCTGAAATTTCTATGCCTGTTGATGATGCTCACAATAACTTCGCCTGACGATGAAGTCTATTTTTCTTTGTCTGTCTATTGGTTTGTCAGCACAAGCCGATAAAAGATTGAACCGCCGTCGGGATAAATTGGCGCGAGGTATGGGGGCACGATGGGGTTGGAAAGATAGAGCCAGTTGGTGCTTAACCCGATGGAGGATGAGTTGCTCTGGAACTGCAAAAGCCAGTTCGTATTATTCCCGGGCCAGGTCAACTGCAATGCTCCCGGCAGGGGTGAAACGTTTATGCCCGGAATAACAGCGTTCACCGACAGGCTGCTGATAGTAGCTGCCTGTCCGGCACTAGCAGTCAGTTGCAGTTGATACATTCCTGGTGCGGGGAAAGTTGCGGAGGTGGAGATGGAATTGGAATTGGCGAACTTAATTCCGTTGGGTCCTCCAGTTTGAGACCAGGTTGCGGTAATAGCGCCGGGCGCGTTGCCGTTGTTGGTCACAGAACCGGCGAGGCTGGCGGGATTGGGCCAAATGATTGTTTGGTTGGTGCCTGCGTTGACGGAGGGAACGAAATTAGCAGAGGGTGAGCCGAGGACTTGAATCTCGGCGCCGCTGAGAATGCGATTGTAAATCCGCAAATCACTCAAGTCGCCATTCCATGCGCGATTTCCGGCGGCGGCGTTACCGATGTAACCTGTGCCTGCGCTGGAAGGCTGCGTACCGGACGGAGTAGTAATGATATTGGGAGAAGTTGGGACGCCATTGGCATATTCCGTCGGAGTGCTGGACAAATTGGAAAGGTCGTAACTGGCGGCGACACGATACCATGCTCCGGTGCTGATCGTGCCTGCACCGGAAAACCAATCACCGTTTCCGGTCGAGTAGGTCGCGAAATCAAAGCCATTGGTACCCTGGCTATCAAACCGATAAAAAAGCCGATAGCCGGGCGTATCGAAGATGCGGGGATAGGCACTATTGCCGCTTCCGTAAGTGCGAGCCCATGCGACGAGAGTGAGTTGGGTAACGCCAGGTGAAGTAAAACTGGCGAAGCTGCTGGAACCGTTAAAACGCAATGCGTTTGATGGATAGATGCCGGCGTAGTTGGTGAAGAAAGCCCCGGTGATGGTGGCAGTGCGACCGTTGCCGGAAGAATCGGCGGCAGTAGTGCCACTGCCGTCATTCATCTTCCACCAGGCCAGCAAGCCATTGGTGATGCTGTTGATGGAACCCACGCTTACTGTGACGGGGACGGTAGCGCTTGCTCCGTTGTTCGCGGTAAAATTAAGTCCATATAGACCGTTAGTACTGAAGCTCGCGCTTGTGGTGAGAGCATTGCTATTGGCAAAAGTGATGATGCCCGGGCCGCTTGCCTTGGACCAAGCCGTTGTGAGCGAGAATGCGGGCATGGGATTGGAAACGCTTGCAGAGAGGAGGAGATTGTCGTTAGTCCCGACAAGATAGGCGACTGCATTCGTTGGGCTGAAGATGGAGATGACCGGTGGCGGAATAGGCGGGATCCAAATGAGAGAATCGGTAACCGTGGTGGTTCCTTTTGAGCCGATGGCTGTAACAAAATTAGTCCCCGTTTGTAGCGTGACTGGCCAAGTGTAAATGCAGTTGGTGCTGGTGACAGGTCCTTGCGAAGTGCCATTGAGATACAGTGTCACGGAATCGCAATTGGCATACACTTTGGCCGCGATGACATTAGTGAAGCGGTTCGTGAAAGTGTGTCCAGTGATGTACACCATAGGATTGGTGTTCCAATTGGCTTTGTAATAATAGAATGCGTCTTTGCGCACTTGCCGGTCATAGGTGGCGAGGCCTTTATCATTCCGGCCCGGAGCGTCTCCTTCATTGCGACCATCGGAGGCAAAATCAAATTCGTTCCAAACCAATTTGCACCAAAGGAAGGGGCGTGCGGCCATCAATTGCCAGTTCGTTTCGTGGACGATGTTCTGCCATTCTTCGGGATGGAAGGTGCTGGAAGTATTTGCCGGAAATGATGGGTTTTCGCTGTGATCGTAAATACTCGCACCCGCACCGTACTCGCTTACACCCACGCATCGATTGGGATACGTCGCGTGGACATTGTCCGCCCAGGCGGCAATGCCATTGAGCGGGCTGGAATACCATCCGAAGTATTGGTTAAAGGCGATGACTTGTGTGTAAAACGTGGAAGGATCGCTGGTGCTGGTATTGGCCGCAGCGGTGGAAAGGCGGTTAGTATCTTCCTGATTAACGAGCTGCACTTCCTGGTTGATAAGATTGGTGGTGACGGGGCCAGGGTCGAGGGTGATTTCATTATAAACGCTCCAAAAGATAATGGACGGATGGTTGTATCTTTGCCGGATCATTTCCCGCAATTGTTGGAGTGTGTTGGTATAGAACGCCGGTGATTCCGTGATGTTATCAATCAAAGGCACTTCGCTCCAAACACAGAGGCCATTCTTATCGGCGAGTTGATAGGTATAATCGTTGTGTTCGTAGTGCGACAGGCGCAGGAAAGTTGCGCCAATGTCCTTAAGGAAAACGAAGTTGGTGTCGCGTTGGGCATTCGTCAAGGCCCAGCCACAATTCAACCAGTCCTGGTGCATATTGACACCATGAAGGTCGTAATGCTGGCCGTTCAGGAAGAAGCCGTTGGTCGGGTCCACGCTGAACCAGCGGAAGCCCAAAGGTTGCGCAACTATATCTACGACGCCAGTGCTGTTCCACAATTCAACGAAGGTCTGATAGAGGTATGGGTCGAGGCGGCCATTCCACAAATGTGGATTGGCGATGAAGGTGCTTTGCACGATGTTTGATACCGAGGAAGCGGGAACCACGACGATATTGGTCAGTGCCGTTACAATATTGGTATTGGCGTCGGTGACGATGGCGCGGACGGTTATATTTTGAGGGGTGGCCGTTGAATTGGAGACGACTGTCGTCACTTGCAGATTGGCGGAACTGGCGCTGACGCTCGTGGTTTTGAGATAAACGCCCGGGGAGCCCCAGTCGATTGGTGAAATTTGAACAGGAGAGGTTACCAATAAATGCACATCGCGATAAATGCCGCCCCAGAAAGTAAAGTCCGCGGCCAGTGGGGGAACGTTGGTGTTGATGGAATTGTTGACTTCAACAGCGAGGACGTTATCACCGCCGACATTGAGATAGGGTGTGACGTCGAAAACAAATGCAGCGAACCCGCCCTGATGTTCACCCAGAAAATTTCCATTAAGGTAAACGTCGGTGACACGAAATGCGCCGTCGAATTTCAAAAAGAAATGGCCGTTCGCGTAGCTGGCAGACGGTGTGAAATGGAGACGATACCAACTGATGCCTGTGTAATAGTTGGATTGGGGATAGGACTGGCCATCGGCGATGTCCCAAGTATGTGGCAGATTGATATTGGTCCAGGATGAATCATCAAAGCCCGGAAGCTGTGCTCCTGAAACGTTTTGCTGAATGAACTTCCACCCCGGATCGAGGCTAATATCAACACGCCCGCTTGTTGGCGGCAGGTAAATTTGTGCGGGACACAAGATTGCGGTGCTCTGAAAAGTCACGCAAAGCAGCCAAAGGCGACGCGTCCATAAAATGAATCGGCGTCTTTGCACAATGACTATTATTGAAGCCCAAGTCCGGTGGCGGGGCGAGAATCATTTGCCTGCTGTGATGAGGGGGATTCGCCACTGGTATTCCCCGGCATTAGAGCAGGCTGGACCGGTTTATTTGATTCCGGTTTCGATTCCGCGACCGATGAAGACGGAGCTTCGCCATATACGCGTACATACTTGACCTGCATTTCCCCTGGGAAAGTAGTTTTGTCATCGGGATTGCCGCCGAACATGCCGCCGACGGCAAGGTTCATAATAATGTAGAAGGGTTGATTAAATGGGGCCGGATAAGGATTGCGGTCTTTCGAATTAGAAGGATTGCTCGAACTCCACCAATTGGTCTGTCTCTCATAAAGGCGGTCATCCACATACCAGGAAATGGCGTTGGTAGTCCACTCAACAGCATAGAGATGGAAATTATTCACAGAGTCTCCAGTGGGAAAATTGAATCCCGGGCCATGTGATTGGGCGTTATGCGGAGATACTCCTCCGAAATGGAGCGTGCCAAAAACTTTTTCCGGGTCGCTGCCACGATTTTCCATGACATCAATTTCACCGGAGGCCGCCCAATGACCGTAAACGGCCTGCTCGGGCATCATCCAAAGAGCGGGCCAGTAACCTTTGCCCTGCGGCAGCTTTGCGTAAAATTCAAAGCGTCCATATTTCTGACTGAACAGACCACGCGTTTTTAATTTTGCTGAAGTATATTGCTGGCCATCGTAGTTCTCTTTTCTGGCGACGATGTGCAACGCGCCATTGGCTACGTAGACATTTTGCGTCCGGGTTGTATAAGATTCCAGTTCATGGTTCCCCCACCCTCCATTGCCGTTGCCGCTGTCAAAATTCCAATTAGTTGAATTAATAGAGCTGCCATCGAAATCGTCACTCCAGAGCAGCTGCCATCCGGCGTGCGCCTGGCCGGCACCAATGAAAAAGAAAGACGCGATAAAACAACCCAACAGGAAAATATTTATTCCGAGTGAAAACCGCAGCCTCATTGAAAACCGGATGGTCATATTTACCTCAGTCCTTTTCTTGGCAGTAGCGTATTTCTCTGATCGCGATTAGATGCAGATTAAGGAGAGGGTATCATTTTGGATGTGTTCAACCTTTGACTCAACAAGGCATTAAAATCCCGGCTGTCCTGATAGAAATACAAATTTCTATCTCCACTGGTATCCCATGAGGTGAGAAAACGCATGTTTCTAATGGGTTCCCATGAGGCCGATCCATCCACAAATGCTTCATTTCCGCCGTCCGGAAATAAACTGTGGGAGCCATGGTGCTGAGGGAGGGTCACGTAAGCCTGGGCATTGCCGTAATCTGTTTTCACCGGCTGTCCCCAGCCATTTCCACCCTCAAATATGGCATCGGCGGCAAAGCACCACCACGGTTTGGATGTAGCCATCTTAACGGGGCTATAGCCATACATGCTGCCAAGGGGATTTATCCAATTGGTAATGCCACCAAAATATTGATAACCAATATTCCATTCATTAAAAGCAGCGGCGAAATTGGGAAGACTGGGACGATTTGGGCAGCTCCAAATAGTCGGGCTATTGGTTGCAACGGCCAGGCCAATGGAAGTCATTCCTTTTGAGTCCGAGACATTCAAAGCCAACTGGACAAATCCAGCGCCCAGGGTATTCAGGCGCGCAGGGACAACATAGTCATTATTATCCCCGGAATAGATCGTCATGCCTACGGCGACCTGCCGCAGATTGTTGACGCACTGGATGCGTATGGCGCGTTCCTTGGCCTGGGACAAAACCGGCAACAGGATGGCCGCGAGAATGGCGATGATAGCAATCACAACGAGCAATTCGATCAAGGTAAAGGCACCTTGTCTGCGCTTTAAGTTTGTTGCGATGGGTGGGTTTAGATTCATGTGGATAATCATTGTTCGGCTGGCGCCGTCACCTTTTCAAAAAGTGACGGCGCGTGGTGGATGCATTATTGGATTATCAGCCGATAGAACCTGTGGTTCTGGCCCAGGCTGTCGGTGACAGAATTGATTGCTCCATTGCCTGTTACCGGGCTGCCTAATTGGGTCCAGGTTGTGCCGGTCAGGTCATTGATGTAATACATCGTGTAGGTATGTCCTGATTGTGTTGGGAACGAGAGGACGACATTTGAGCCACTGATGGTGGGTGTGATCGGGACGGAGTTCGGCAACACCGGCACGAGCATAAAGAAGTTCACGCGCTCGAATCCATCGCCAGTGACCTGAAGTGTCTGCACGCCGCCGAGAGAGACGACGACCGGCTGGCCGGTGTTTGTGTTGACCAGCGGTGCATACTGCCAGTTGGCGAAGCTGTTGCCCGTAGCCTGGAAGTAACCCAAAACGTTAGTCGTCTGGGTTGATGTTCCAGCCCCGCTGATGACTTGGGCGCATTGGAACGCGATATTACTCGTGCCACCGGCCGATAAGCGGGTGTAGAGATAGAAGTTCCCGGCCGGGAAGGTGTGGGTATAGTTCACCCAGCAGCCGTTGGTCAGGTTAAAGATGTCATAGTCTTGAATGTACGGATTGACCTGCTGCAACTGGGCATTCAGAGTCCTCGCACGCAACGCATCACCAGTGACTTCGATCGGGATGAGGTTGTTAATGTTCATTGTTGCCGACCGATAAACGGCCGGAACAGGGAAGACATTTAAGAACAAGGAGGAGTAGTCCACGTCCAAATCTCCCGTCTGTCCGTAGTAGCTGTTAGTGGTCGGCATCGAGGTCGGGGCGGGATTGTCAATGTAGCGGAGATTGCTGCCGTTCGGCACGGGGCTGTTGGCCGGATCAAAGTCGAAATCTTCCGCTTCCCAAGTGAAGTTATTGGGGCTGAAGGTATCGAACGTCACCGTGGTCGTGTGTGTTTGGTTGTTGTTATCGGTGATGGTGATGGTGGCCGTGTAATTGGTATTGGGTTGGAGGCCAGGGTAACTGACATTCCAGCTACTGGACGAGCCGGTGAATACCAGACCCGATGAGACATTCACGCCATTCAAGATAACTTGAACATTGGTAGTGTTGATGCCATAGCTGGGGCTGCTCGCCACGAACGAGAAGGTATTGGTCCCCTGCTCCAGGGTGGCGCCGTTCGGATAAACTGTATCAATACGCGGTTGATCGTTTCGTGCCGCCACGAGCATATAGAAGTTAAGGTTCAGGCCGAAGGCGGCTCCATTGGCTGTTTCAGTCTGGTTAAAGACCAAATGAGTATCACGGAAGGTATTGGTACCGCCGAGGGCCAATTGTGCATAATTGCCGTAACGGTCAATCAAAGGTGTATAGAAGTACGATGAATAGCCACCTGATGAAGGTATGGCGAAGCTGCCGATATGGCGGGTAATCTGGTTAGTCGTACCCCAGCCAGCGATGACCTGAGACCATGAGGAATACAAATTACCCAGGTTGGCACCCGATGCGACACGGGCGTAGACGTTAAACGTTCCGCTCGGCCAGGTGCGGGTGTATTGCTCCCAGAAGCCAGAACCCAGAAAGCCGATATTATAATCTAAAGTGCCGGGCCCGAATTGGCGTCGTGCCGCATCAGTGACCGGAGCGGTTGCCGTATTGTCGTTGGTCCGGTAGTTGGACAGGGTTGCGCCAGCCAAGGCGTTTTGGACGGGAGTCTGTCCGTTTTGGATGTTATTGCCCTGCTCGTCAATAAAGATGTCGCCGATTTGTCCTTCATAGCTGTTCGCGGCAGGCGTCCGCGGAGGCGTGGAGATTGAGTTGTCAATGTAACGATTACCAGTGCCCGGGATAGGACTCAGAGCTGGATCGAAGTCAAAAGCTTCCGCTTCGACCTGCATGACGGGGTTCCAGGTATCGATGCTCAATTGTGCATTCGCCGTGCCGCCGCTGTTGTCCAGCACTTGAATGGTAACAGCGTAGGTCTGATTCAATTGCAAGCCGGAGTAGCTGACGTTATAGGTTGAAGGACCACCCGTGAAAACGAGACTCGAGGAAATATTTGTTCCATTCAAGGTCACCTGGATGTTTGCCGTGTTGATGGTCGTGGTTGATGACGTGACGGTGAAGGCCAGTTTGTTGGTGGCTTCAAACAGATATTGGCCGTCAGGATAGACGCCGCTGATGGTTGGCAACGATGCATTAGCTGGCACTAGCATATAGAAGTTCGCATTCGCTCCACCGCCTGTGGTCGCGCGAACAGTAGAAACGCCGTTGAGGCTCACTACAGCGAGCGAACCGAATTGCCGCAACGGCACCCATTGGAAACCGCCGGTACCGGTGAAAGTAAATTGTCCGAGTTGAGACAGGGTCTGGCTCGATGTGCCGCTTCCTGCGGTGACCTGGCTGAAGGTGACGGTCGAACCGCTGGATGTGGACAGGCGGGCATAGACGTTATAATTGCCTGGGGGGAAAGTCTTGGTGTAGTTCTGCCATTCGGCACTGGACCAATTGCCAATCATATGGTTCGGGACGGAACCATTGCCAAAGCGGGTTGGCGCGGGAAGTTCGCCGGTGGCCAAAGGTGTTTGAGTATTGAGCCCGGATCCGTCGTCGTAACGGTAAGCATTGGCCTGGTTGTCGCCAGTGGACTGGCCTTTATGCGTGTCCACTCCTTCGACACTGTTATATCCAAAATAGCTGTTGGGGTCACCGTTTGTGGCCGTGTAATCAGGATTGTCGATGAAAGTGGCATTGGAATAATCGAATTCTTCCGCCTTGATGATGAAGTTGGTGGGATTGAAAGTATCAAAGGTCACCGAGCCGGAGCCGACGAGGCCGATGGCATCGCTCACACTCATCACTGCGGTGTTAATGGATTGCTGTGGCAGACCCGCGTAGTTGACGGTCACGTTTGTCGCGCCGGTGCCGTTGGTTATGAAAGTGCAACCTGAGGTCACGTCAATGTTATTTATTTTCAGGTCAATGTTAGTCAGGTTGAAGCCGCTGGACGAGATGGCGGTAAAGGTAAATTTATTCGTAGCCTGCAGGAGCGAGGTGCCATCCGGATAAAATCCACTGACCGTCGGGATTTTCGGAGCAATGGCTGACCGGATATTTTCGACAAAGCTCAGCTTATTGGTAGGAACGCCGGTATAAAAACGGAAGTCTTCCATCCAGCCATCGAGCCCGCGCGCACCTTTGAAATTCCTGTTGCCAACAACCAGTGTTGAGGGATTGGAAAAGTTTTCAATCAGTCCTGGGGCGGAGGCCTGATTCTGTAAAGCCGCTGCGGCCGTGTCTGAGCCGGTGTATTGATAGATGTTTGTGCCGTCATAAACCCAGGCAAGGAAATACCATTTATTGGTCGTCAAATCGCTGGTATAGGTTGTGGTCAGTGCGCCCGCAGCGGTATTGCCAACGGAGAAAATTAATTGGTTAGCCTGTTGGAACTTAACGCCAATGGAGTTGGCGCTGCCATCATTTACGCCAGGAGAACCCCCTGCACCCAAAACAAAGAGACGTGGAAGCACAAAGCCTGTGCCGCTGGGGGCTTTGACAGGTTGATTGAACCACATTGTAACCACGAAGTTGGAAACATTGCCAAAACCAAGTGCCGCGTCTCCTAAATCACAGGCAGAGTTTGCCGCGTTGGCGGTCGTGGGTGGATTGGGAGCATTGGCCGGCTGACTTCCACCAGCTCCGTTGGTCAGGCACATAGCCGCAGCGCTGGTGGCTGCACCGTTGACACCAGAACCGTTGGCGCCACCGAATGTGTTTACCACCGTGCCGGCAGCGTTATACGCAGTCAGACTCACGTTCACACCGCCCAGGCTCGTGGAACTGGGGAACGTTGTAAGGCTCGGCGCATTATTGGTCAGCGGAAAATATAGGAGGTTTGCTACCTGTGCAGAGGCGGCATGGGCGGCCAACAAACCACAAAGCACCAGGGTGGCTCCCGATATTTTGGACAGGGTTTTCGACCATCCCCTGCTGCCCAGGAATGAATGACCGGATTCTAAGCGATGAGTTTTTTGGGTGCGCATAGGCATTAAAGTGTTGACGGTTAAGTTGATAGGTCCGGGTTTGTGGTCTGTATTGATTCTGTGTTCAGTTGGCGCGACGCGATGCGTTAACCCAACGTTGGGCACGCATGTTTCAGGCTATGAAACGAACCTAGCAATATTTGCTGGCGCAAACATCCCTCTTTCGAGGGGGTTGTGTTTACAGGCCTTCTGATGAGGCGCAGTCAGTGTTTATTGGCGCAACCTAAAGTATCTTTGCGGGTCGGTGAATGAGTTGGTGTAAGGATTGGGCGCGCCAACCACGTCCTGATAAAGCCCGGTGAGGTTGGTAGATGACTGCAAAACAAAATTGTTTTGCCATTGCAGTGTCAGTCCGGCTGGATTGGGAATCACATTCAAAGCAGGACCGGAAATTTTGAGGTTGGAAACGTCACTGGTCGCGATCCAGGGACGCGCATCGAAGGGTGAAACGCTCGTAAAACAGTTGGTGAAGGTCACATTAACAATGTGACGGACGTAATATCCGTAAGCGGGTAAATTCGTCCAAATAGTATTCTCCGGATACTGCCCGGAATATTCCACCGGTGGATTGGTGGGGATGAAATTTAAAACGCCTTTGAAGGAAATATTTACGTTGCTGAAAAGGATATTGCTCGGACGGTAAAATAAATTATTGGTAAAGCAGCCGGTGATGGGACATCCGCGAGTGTCACTCATGTTTGAACCGGTGATGTCGCGAAAATTAATCCGGTCTATAACGCCGGGCGGCCCGCTGTTGCGTGTACCGAGGACGACAAAAATGGCATTCTGACACCCGGTAAAATTGATTCGTTGGAAGGTGGCATTTTTGATGGTGCCGCCGTCCACCGATTCAACTGCCATGGCCGAGTGTGCGACGTTTTGCTCGGTGCAATCCTGGAAGGTAATGTTCGTGAAAGTGCCAGTGCTGGCGGTGCCAAATTTTAACCCGTTGGATTGCGATCGGGTAATGACGCAATTTTTCACCAGCAGGTCATTGATGCCGCGTGAATTGCCGCTCTTTAGGCAAATGGAGTCGTCGCCTGAATCAATGGTCAAATTGGCGATGACGACGTGCCAGCAATCCACAACATCGCAGCCATCGCGATTTCCGTTCAAACCGTCGTCGTTGATGTTGAGGTTGCTGATAGTCAGAAAATCCGACTGCATGTTCACGACGGTCCACATGGAGGCGTCCACGATGTTGACGTTTTGGATGTTCACGTGATTGCACAATGCCGTCCAAATGGCAATCGGACGAGTGGACTCGACGCCGGAAGTGAAGTTGGTACGACCGTTTCCGTTGATAGTGCCGCCGCCATCAATAACGACATTGGTGCTGCTTTGCGCATACACCAAAGCCATGTCGCAATTGCTTTGCTGGCTGTTGTTAGCCGGTGGATTAAGAATGGGATAGTCGCTGGTTGAACCGCTGCCTAATAATGTGGCCGTTGGGTCGACATAGAAGGTCATATTGTTGGTTAAAATGATCGTTCCGGAAAGGAATGTGCCGTTGTGCAACCAGACAAATCCGCCGGATGGACAGGCGTTGATGGCTGATTGAATGGCTGCAGTGTCCTTGGTCGTTCCGTTTCCAGTCGCGCCAAATTTTTTCACATCCATCCATAGGGAATTGGTCTGATAGGTATTGAAGCTGAAATCATTCGTCACGCAGTTTCCATTGGTATCGGTAGCGATGATGCTCGCGTTGTAAATAACATTGGTCGCCATCGGCGTCGTGTTGGTGGCGAGTAATTGTTGCGTGACGTTCGCGGTATTGAACGCAAGGGCTTGGGGAATGCCATTGAGCAACAGCATCACATTAGTGCTGGCGACAGTTGAAGCCTGCGAGTCCACTTCAAAAAAAAGGCCGTTGGCCGGGTTGAAGAAATATGCGCCGTTGGTGGGTTGAACGTTGGAAATGATGGGAGGAAGCAAGGATGTGGAAATAATCTGCATCCGGTTGAAGTTTTGGTCGCCGTCCTGACATTGCAGATCGTAGCAAGCGACGCTGTCGATGGTGCCTGGGCCAGCCAGCGAACGTCCGTCAACGATATAAAGCACGGCATTGTTCGTCGCACTGCGGATGACAAAGTGGTAGGTGTTGTTTGGCTTAAGGGTAAATTCCAGGTTGAAACCGTTTGTGGTAAAAGGAATGCCGGTCGCCAGCGTACCATTGCCATCGAGGATCAAAAAGCTGCCGCCTCCGGCTTCGTAGAAGAAATCGAATCGCGTGCCGGTGTCGTAGTCGAGGTAATTGTTCGTCGCCATTCCGTTGCGCAAAGCAAAACCACCACGATTGGCCGCCGTGCCACCGCTGGCGATGCCTTTGCACTGCCATTGGATTTCGAAAACCTGATTGGTGATTAGTGAGGAAAACTGACGGCATGCAACGGCTTTATTTGTGCCACTGACACCATTGCCATTGGCGAACATGCCCCATGAGCTATTGTTGGTGGTGGCGATGTAACTGCCATTGCCATTGTAAAAGCCGGCGAAGTTTTGTTGGGCATTATTGCGCACGGTTTGCAGCATGACCCACGGCGATAGCCAGCCAAAGCCGGTATTCATACCATTGGTCCAGGTTTGAGAAAAAATTCCCGACGGATTGTTAGTTAAGGTGATGGCGTTGCCCGCATCGTCATAAGCGTAAATTTGGGCTGAGGCGAGTTGCGCGTTAAAAATTGCGCTGATTGCCGCGACGAGGATAGTGACTCTGCGCAGCAAAACGGAAACGGATAGCTTCAACGACATAGACAAAGCCTCTGCAGAATCCCAGTTTGCGGGAGCGAGTTAACAAAGGCCATGGTGTCAATTTACGCTAACTTTGAATTTCTCCCAACCCCCAAAAAATGGGGGAATGCTTATGCGCAAGGAAAAGCAGGGGATTTAAGGTCTCTGTTGAGCTTGTATAGCGTCGCCACACTGATAGCGGGATTCAAATCCGGCGTAGAAAGTTTTATCCGAAGCCGTAGCGCGAGCGGTATCGTTGAGATGGACAGTGACCATCGTTTGAGGTGGAAAGCCGGGATTTTGGGGCGTGAATGTCATTTCGTCATGTGTTGAAGACCATGAAAAAGTCCCCTGCTCCGCTGGCTCTGTGGAAAATGCACGTTCAACGCTGGCGGCATTCATTGGCTGGCTAAAATGAATTTTAATCGGCGCAGTTGATGAAATATCTTTCGCGTCGTGTGCTGGTGTGATGGTTGTAACAACTGGATCAAGCGGCTGAATTTCTGATATGGGAACCAAAATTTTTGCTGAAGTTCCGGGCACCGTGATGAAAGGCGTTTGCTTATTCGCCTGCACAGTGAAGTTTTCGTCTGCGTCCAACAGGTTCACCAGCTTTGTTCCCGCCGGATAAATGGTCTGGCATGGTGGAAGAATTTGATTTGTGCCTGACGTGTTAAATACGACAAATACTTCCTGCTTGTCGAGTTGTCGTGTGTAGGCAAACAAACCAGGCCCATTGGTGGCGCTAAACAAAATGGATTGATGGCCAGTTTGCAGCGCCGGATAAAGCCGCCGGAAATTGTTGAGCATGGCGACAAATTGGTACAGCGGATGGGTCATGTTGAAGTTGTCTCCGAGTGATGGTCCCCATTCGAACTGGCCGGTGAACATATCCTCACGATCCCACGGATCTTTGGCGCCATTGAAGGCCTGCTCGGTGCCATAATACAGACACGGGATGCCTTGTGCTGTGTACAGGAACACCAGCGCGACCTTAAGCCGATTAACAGTTGAGCCGGGAGCACTTAAAAAGCGCGGCTGGTCGTGATTGTCGAGAAAAGTGACGAGTTGATTTTGAGTCGCTGGATCATAGTTCCCCGTGACGGCGTGAAAATGTTTGGCCAATTGTCGCGGGCTTTCAGTGGGATCAGCAAAAACGGGATTGATTTTGAAATAGAGCGTGTAGTCCAAAACGGAATCCAACTTGAAAGGCCCGCCACCCATATTGCCAGTATAAGAACCGACTTTCGTATCGGAAGGATGTGGTACTTCGCCAAACATAAAGAAATCCGGTTTGCCATGAGCCGTGGCGAACGCATGGATGGCCGGGCACCATTGCTGCCAGAATCCCATTTCAACATGCTTCACGGTATCAATGCGGAAACCGTCAAACCCAGCCTGCTCAATCCAAAATTCGTAAATCTTAGTCATCTGCTCACGGACGTAAGGTGTCTCCGTCCGAAAATCATCGAGGCCGCTTAGTTCGCCGAGTTCAAGCTGGGTCGTATCATCGTAATCCTGGATGAAGCCGTTGTTGTGAAACAGATTCGTGAGCGCCGGATTAGTGGCATTGAGATCAAACGGCGGCGGATATTGCCTGTCCGGATTGTGATAGCGCAGATGATATCCATCGGGCGGGTATTTGAAATCCGGGTAGCCCGGGTCGGCGCTGTCTATCAGGTTCCCGCCGTGATTCACCACGATGTCATCAATGACAAGAATTCCGTGTGCGTGTGCTGCCTTAATTAAATGCTGCAAATCGGCCATCGTGCCCCAGTGCGGATCTACCTTGTAAAAGTCCCGACCGGCATAACCGTGAAATTCACCGCGTGCGTTCAAGACGACCGGCGAAATCCAAATCGCCGTTGCGCCAAGCGATTTGATGTAGTCCAATTTTTCTTCGATGCCTTTGAAATCGCCACCGTGAACAGAAGTTCCCCTGTGGCCTGCTGGATCGTAATTACCATCGGCGTTGTCATTCGAAAGATCACCGTCGTAGAAACGATC